>JDSF01000271.1_pt1 | contig 27780 bp, 31 predicted proteins | sample 199441 | NCBI WGS metagenome assembly JDSF01 (sample SAMN02592751, study PRJNA231836) | bioreactor metagenome | isolation source: continuous culture bioreactor denitrification-DNRA | place: Germany: Bremen
GTCGTAAATGAATTCATAAGACAAGATGGATCTGTACATCATATCGTGTGTTTCGATCCTGAAACAGGTGAAAGACTAGGAGCCTTAGGTGGTCAAGGTTATTCAGAAAAATCCGCCTGGGCTAGAGGTGCCGCCTGGGCAATTTATGGATTAACAATAGGTTATGGGTATACATCAGAAAAAAGATATCTAGATAAAGCAAAAGAAGTTGCTCATTTTTTCTTAGGGAATCTTCCAGAGGATCAAGTACCTTGTTGGGATTTTCGGGCACCAAAGGCACAAAGAGATGGATTAGATACCTCAGCAGCTGCATGTGCTGCCAGTGGGCTTCTTGAAATGTGTCGGTACCTAGAGGATTTTGAAAAAAGACTTGTATTATCGTCGTGCTGAAAAAATACTCAAATCATTGTATGATAACTATTGCCCTTGGCATGAAGACGAAGAAGGATTATTAACAATGGGGACTGTGAATTATACACGTGAAAAATATGTCAATACACCCATTATATATGGTGATTATTTCTTTGTAGAAGCCCTTGCAAAATTAAGAGGCGAAAAAGAGTTATTCTGGTAAGGAGGACCTCAGATGAAAAAACCAAATATTCTTTTTATAATGACCGATCATCAGCGAGCAGATAGTATCGGTATGAAACAATGTCAATTGGAGGTGACCCCTCACTTAAATAAGTTAGCAAAAGAAAGCGTGGTTTTTAATAGGGCATACAACACTTGTCCCTTATGCGTTCCTTGTCGAACAGCTCTTGCTACAGGAAAATACCCAACCCATAATGGTGTGGTTTTTAATGATTGGAAGGGTGTAACGGCTAAAGATAATCAACCCATACATCAGATTCTAGAAAATAATGGTTACAAAGTGAGTCATATCGGCGTGGATCATATTAAGGTGAAACCCTCGTTGAAAGAAAAGGTTCATTTCGACCAATGGATTGATCAACATGATTATAACGGGTCTATAGAGAAATTAGGCATATCGATTACAAGAGATGAAAAACATTCAAGACAGGTTCAAGAACAAAGAACCAATGGGGAATGTATAACGAAGAGATATTCAAGTACTTTTGTGTCAGAGTGGGAATATGATACAGCCCTATATAAAGATAATTATTTTACAAAGAAGAGTTTGGAGCTGTTAGAGAATAGGGGAGATGAACCTTTTGCACTTTTTATTAATTATTGGGCTCCTCATCCACCTCTAAGAGTACCAAAAGAATATATGCATAAGTTTCACCCTGATACCATAGATATACCGGATAATGTAGGAAAAGCAGCACAAAATGAACCTAAAAGTAGAAGACAAGGGGTACCCGCTCAACTTGCTAAAGATATAACAGAAAAAAGAATGGCGACAAGTATGGTCAGCTCACTTAGGTCTTGTCAATTATGTAGATGATCAAATTGGTCAAGTACTTACGAAGCTTGAAGAAAAGGGGTTAATGGATCATACAATCATTGTTTTTACCAGTGACCATGGGGATCATTTAGGACAGCATAATATGTATCAGAAAATGGAAATGTATGAACAAGCCATTCATGTGCCATTACTTTTAAGGATACCGCATGTAAAACCAAAGCAAGTAGAAGGTGTCATGTCCCATTTGGATATATTACCAACGTTATTGGATGAATTAGGTATTGAAAAACCATCGGATTTAGATGGCATATCACAGAAGAATATCCTACATAATAATGGCGAAATAAAAGATAGACAAGTGTTTTGCCAGTATTCAGGCAATCCAGAACTAGGATGTATACGTCGGGCTGTTATTACACGTCGATATAAATATATTTATGATCAAATGCATGAAGAAGAACTCTATGATTTAGAGCAAGACCCATTGGAAATGAATAATATTGCAAAAGATAAAAGAAATCAAGAGACCATAGCTACATTACATGATGCATGTGTCCAATGGTCTCAAGCAAAAAAAGATTGGGTATTTTAGTAGAGGTGATTAGATGAAAAGACCGAATATCGTTTTTATCATATCCGATGAGCATAATGCTTCAGTTATGGGAGCAGCAGGCGATAGAATTGTTAAAACACCACATTTAGATAATTTAGCTAAGGAAGGTACACTCTTTGAAAATTGTTACACCCCTTCACCTATATGTGTTCCAGCTAGGCTTTCCATTACGGCTGGTAAGTACGTGAGTAAATGCGGTGCATGGAGTAATGAAAGTATGTTAGAAAGTGATGATGTACCGTCCATTGCAACGGTATTAAAAGAACAGGGATATGATTGTTATCTAGGTGGAAAAATGCATTACGCTAAGGATAGAAGATATGGATTGGATGAATTATATCCTTTTTGGACCAATACAAACGTAAGGAAAAAAATATAACAAGCGCATTGATTTATTAGATGGTGAGTTTGAAAAAAGAGAAAGTATGTTATCGCCTAGGTTTCAAGAGTTCTATGTCGGTGATGACAACCGGGTTATGGATCATGATATAAAGGTAACTAGGACGTGTTGTGAGGTGATAAAAAACAGGCAAAAAGAAGATGCCCCATTTTTCTTAATAGCAGGGTATCTAGCACCTCATTTCCCATTAATTGTACCAAAGGATTACTATGAGATGTATAAAGATAAAGTACCCATGCCCGTCATCCCTGAAGGTCATATTGAGTCTTTACCTAAACATTATCAAGTCATGAGAAAAGCGTTTAAAAATGATAGAGTTGATGATGCGCTTGTCAAAAAAGGACGAGAGTTATATTACGGATTAGTCACTTGGTTTGATGAACAAGTTGGAGAACTCCTTGACACCTTGAAGGACTCTGATATTGGAGAAGATACCATTGTCATCTATACCAGTGACCACGGAGAAAACATGGGTGATCATGGGTTATGGTGGAAAAATGCCATGTATGATTGTTCAGCGAAAGTCCCACTCATCGTCAGTTGGCCCAATAGATGGTGCGGTGGTGAGAGAAGAACTGAAGTATGTAGTTTATTAGATGTCATTCAAACAATCGGTGATATAGGGAAAGCAGATGTGCCAGAAGATTGGGATGGGCAATCCATGGTGGAGCTTTTGAATAAGGAGGATACGCCCTGGAGAGATTATGCTGTCAGTGAGTATTATGCACATAACATTGGGGCAGGTCATTGTATGATAAGAAAAGGGCAATATAAATATGTCTATTTTAATAAAATAGATGACAACAATGGTGTGGAAAGACAGTTATTTAATATGATAGAAGATCCACAAGAATTTAACAACCTCATTGAAGATGAAGCATATGACGAATTAGTTGAGGAATTACATGCATTACTAGTTAAAGAATTGGGCAGAGAACCAAGAGAAATTGAAAAAGAATCAAGAGACATTATTAATGGTCAGCATTGTTTTGATCGTTAGGTTTTTTGACTCAGTACATGATAAATAAGGAGTAGAGAGACTATGGAATTGTTTAGATATGAAACCCCATTAGGTCAATTTGAAGTCGAAACATTTAGTGAAATCGTTGTTAATGGTGAGTTGGAATGGAAAATTACTTATACAGCTGGGAAAGAAGGTATAGCACCAGGCGGTGCTATCAAGGTGATTGTTCCTGCTTACCAGCATGAACGATCAGAAGCATATCTCCAGACCTATAATTATTGGGAACCCAATTATCTGTATGCAGTTGGTGAAGAAGATCGTATTCAAGTGGATACAGTTATCGAAAAGGTACCATCAGCCTTTAGCCATATAAAAAAGGTGGCCAGACAGTAGCCGAGTAGGTATCATTAAAAGCATAAATGGACTAAAGGAAGGTGAGAAAGTACACATTCAATTTGGAGGTGTTCATCGACCTTGGCTAGAAGGCGAGTGTGCACCAACGCGAGTAGGTCAATATGCCTTCAAAAAAAAGAAGGAACATATTTAGTGTATCATGTATCTGTTGATATCAATGGGAATGACCAATTCGAAGATGTCGAAGCATTTCCCAAAATAAAAATAGTGCCTGATCGAGGGCATAAGATAATTATAACAGCTCCATCACAAGTAAATCCAAAGGAAGCATTTGATATTCATGTTGATATCGTCGACCGATTTATTAATCCTTTATTTGACTATGACAAAAAGAATATAACATTGGACATCATGGATTTAAAACAAAATAAAAAACTGTGTTCCCTTTCATATAAAGAGGGCGGCTATAAAGGTGTTCTTGATAATGAGGGTTATTATGAAGTACGAGTAAAGAACCATAATGGATTAGCAATAGACAAAGCAGTCATTTTGTGTCAGCATTCCGAAGAAAAAATATATTGGGGCGATATCCATAGTCATTCCAATCTAACGGCTAATATACGTGATAATGATGGAGGGGCATCGCCAGAAGCTGGTTATAACTATGCAAAGGAAGTATCCCATCTGGATTACATCTGTATATCTGAGCAGACATTTGCGTTTAATGAAGATAGAACAGTAAATATTGATAAAGCAACTTGGAAACAAATTGGAGAAAAAGCAGATGAGTATTACCGAGAAGGTGAATTGGTAACCTTTCCTGGGTTTGAATTGCATAGTAAAAGGGGAGACACCATCGTACTATTTGGTAGATCCCTCCCACACTATCCTTATCCAACAAAGGATGTAAAGGATCTACCCGATGTTTGGTCCTTTTATAAAGAAAAAAGAACACATAACCATTCCCCATTTTCATCGATACTGTGGAGGAAGACCAAATAAAGATCAACAAGAACAGAAATATACAGGTTTTGATTTGAAAAAATTGGAAAGCAAGTAGTGATAATGAGCGACTTGCAGAAGTTTTTTCAAGTCAATGGGGGCGGTTTGAATATGATAGGAACCCGATGATATTAAAAGCAAGAGCCAATGTTAAAGGCAATACACTGGTTGATTTTCTGAACAAGGGGAAAAAGTGGGGGGATAACAGCTAGTAGTGATGGTCATGACGGTAAACCAGGCTATGGCGGCATAACAGGTGTTTATGCGAAGCATCAAAATAGAGAAGACATCTATAGAGCATTAAGGAGTCGAAAAACAATAGCATCAACACATCCAAGAGTGGCAATAGATTTTCGTGTTAATGACTACACAATAGGAGAAGTAGTACCTAAAGAAGCGGTTCAAAACAGGTTAATTCAGTTAAAAGTGGTAGCACCACAAGTAATCAAACATATCGAAGTCATAAAGAATGGAGAAATAATCAAGATAGAAAGCGTGCAAAAACAATGGGTTGAACTAAGGTTTAATGATGATGAAGCCTTAGTAGGAGATACTTATTATTATGTACGTGTGACACAAGTAGATGGGCATTTAGCTTGGGCAAGTCCTATATGGTTTATGAAATAATTCCAGCGCTTTTATTGACTATTTATGTCTTTTTATAGGTTATTTATGCATCGGTTTAGTATATCAAGTATGTTTTTGTAAACATTTGTATGGTATAATTATAGATACTTTTGGTGTCTTTTTTTTATTATCATTAATTTGAAGTGGCATCATTGTGGGGTGGTTTTTATGAAAAAACTTGCAGAATTAAATGTTATGAATAAAAAGAGTAAAAGTACAACATTTTATAAATTTTTCTTAGTCATTTCAATATCCATTATTTTCCTGTTCTCATGATAACATCTATCATTGGGAAATTTAGTAATGATCACTTATTGAAGCAAGTTAACTTATCAAGGGAAAGCTTATTGAATCAAAAAAGATTAATGGTAGAGCAAAAATTGACAGAAATCGATGCATTAGTTAATCAATTTGTCAGCAATGATAGTATATGGAAGTTAGTAACAGCCAGTGAATATACCAATAGTAGCAGTTTGTATATGAGAGATGCCATCACACTATTCACTAAAAATGCCTTATCGCATCCATTAATCCATTCTATTTATCTCTATAATGATACAGAAAATATTATATTAAGTGATGCAAAATATTCTAAAAATGAATTTAGTGATAAGGCGATATTTGATATTAAATTTGGTGGTATTAACTATGTGACATCTTCTCGAAAAGTCCATGATAAAAAAAGTCTTTAGCTACATGAAGAAATTCCTTTCGTTTGATAGAAAGGAAAATGCCTATATCGTTGTTAATCTTAATTATGATGATTTCTGGAATGAGCTAATTGTGGAGTCCACAGATGAACTCATGTATTTTGTATTTGATCAGGATTATACTATGATTTTTTCAGATGATTTTTATAGCAGTGAATTGGACAAAAAAACATTAGAGGATATTGCACTTGAAAAGGATACCAATCCAAGATTGTCCTATCTAGAAGATGATTTGTACCTCTGGAAAAGTGTTTCCACCAAATATAATTGGACATTTGTAGTGGCTCAAAAATTAAAGGATTTGTTTCAACCCACTTATGTGCTAAAAAAATTGACGATTATATCTTTATTTATTATTTTATTATTAGCACTTGTATTAGCTTATATTTTTTCAGATTATTTATATAAACCCATAAGAAAGCTTATGAATAAGATTAACCAAATAACAGGTGTTGATCAAATGCATATGAAAAATGATTATCAGCTGATCGATAAGGTAATCGCTTACTTATTTACTCAAAATGTGAAGCTAAACAGTGATTACCAATATGTATTTCCTTATTTCAAACAATATTCAATCAAGGATATCATCAACAAAAATCATTTTGATTTAGATAATTTTAAACAAGTACTGGATTTGTTAAATATCGAATTTACATTTTCAAATCATTATTTAGTATTAATTGAATTGGAAAACCTTCTGGTAAATGATGATATTAAACGCAAGTTAGAAGAATGTTTTAATGAGGTTGGTATTAAGAAAATAGTAAGTAAAATTAATGAAACAAGGCTCTTAATTATTCTTAATTCAAAGAAGAATATTAATGAAATCTATGGGCAATTATCAGATGTTCATGATAGGTTTAATGAAGAGAATATAGCCATGACCATGTCGTTGAGTGATGATTTTCAGCATTTGGAAAACATCAATGAACATTATGAAGCCATTCAAAAGCAATTGGAATACAAATTCTTTGTGGGCAAGAATAAAATACTGTTTCATATGGTCTCTCAGCAAATTGAAAAAAAATATCTTCTATGATAAAAACACAGAAAAAGAGTTACTGAAGTATTTAAAGAAGCAAGAAGAAAAAAAAGCATTCACTGCTCTTAGGAAATTGACAGAAGGTTTAAAGGGAAATATAGATAATATTGACTACATCAAGTACGTTTATTTTCAATCTGCATTAATATTATTGAGCAAATGACTAATTTTGGCTTTAGTTTAAAGGATATCGACATAACTAATAATGACATATTTACTAATATTAATGAAGCCAACACTTTAGAAGAAATGTATGAATTTATATATTGTATTATTCAAAAGTGTATACAACTATTTTCTAAATTAAATGTGATGCAGAATGATAATATCATTAATAAAGTAAAGGAATATATTCATAATAACTACGATAAAGATCTATCCCTGGAGATGATTGCGGATTATGTTTATCTATCACCAGGATACTTAAGTGCTCTGTTTAAAACAGAAAATGGCATAACGGTATTTGATTACATCACCAATCTGAGAATGGAAAAAGCCAAGGAATTATTATTAGGTAACAACAATATGAAAATCCAAGATATAGCTATTCGCTTAGGCTATAATAGCTCTCAAAGTTTTATAAGATATTTTAAGAAATATTATAATATGACGCCTAACCAGTATAGGAAAAAAGGCTGATATCATGTAGGATATTACGCATACGTATTATCAATAAGCCTAAGTAAGCAAGATGTCTTACTTAGGCTTATGTTTATGGATGGATGCTCTTATCGATAATTAATACCATTATCTGCATAACTTACTTTTGCAATGCACATATTATAAAACTTAATAATATAATTACACTTGCAAAATAATAATATTAGTGTTAAGATAGTTTGGTAAGCACAAGCTTATTAAGTAAGTAAAGTTTTAGTAAAACTTAAGTAAAGTTTAAAGGAGGGCACTCGTGACTGGACGTGAAAAAGAAATTCTAGAGCTGATTAAGAAAAATCCGTTGATTTCTCAGAAAGAAATTGGCGAGACCTTAAATATTACTCGTTCTTCCGTAGGAGTCCATATAACAAACTTGATAAAAAAAAGGTTATATTAGAGGGCGAGGCTACGTCATGAATAAAACAGATTACGTGACGGTAGTAGGTGCTGCCAATCTTGATATTCAAGGATTTACAGAAGAAAAACTCATTCAAAAAGATTCTAATCCAGGAGAAGTTAAGATCTGCCTTGGAGGTGTTGGGCGTAATATCTCTGAGAACATGGCTAGATTAGGAATCGATACTAAGTTGATTACAGCCACAGGTGGTGATGCTAACAGTAAGCGACTCCTTGAAGAATGTAACCAAGTGGGTATTGATATGGAACATGTACTCGTATTACCTGATGCTAATGCATCCATATACTTAGCTATTATGGATGAAGATGGCGATATGGCTATGGCTTTATCGGATATGCATATTATGGATCGTATGACCACAGAATTCATTAAGGGGAAATCCCATATTTTAAAGAATTCAGAAGTCATTGTCATTGACACATGTGTGCCACGGGATGTGATTGAATATATTTTGCATACCTTTAAGGACAGTAAGATTCTCCTTGATCCCGTATCCATTAAGAAATCCCGTCGTGTCAAAGACATTATTGGTGGATTCCATACCATCAAATTAAACCGTCTTGAAGCAGAATTTTTATCGGATATGACCATAGAGAGTCATGATGATTTACCAAAGCTAACTCAGTACTTTATCGACCAAGGTGTACAACGTGTATTTATCACTTTAGGAAGTGAAGGCGTATATTATAGAGATAGGGACGTTGGAGGGTTGTTACCTTCGCCTAAGATAAAAGTGGCTAATGCGACTGGAGCTGGAGATGCTTTTATGGCAGGTATTATACATGGTACATTGTACGATGACCCAGCAGTGGAGATTGCTAAGTTTTCAACAGCAGCAGCCATACTCACATTACAACATCAAGAAACAGTTAGTCCTCATATGAGTACAGACAACATTCATAAAATAATTAAGGAGATGAAGATATGTTAAATTACTTAGATATTAGTCCAGAGGTAAAGGAAGCTATAGATAATGATAGACCCGTGGTAGCACTTGAATCCACCATTATTTCTCATGGAATGTCTTATCCAGAGAACGTGGAAAGTGCAAAGCGTTGTGAAGAAGAAATTCGAAATGAAGGTGGTGTGCCAGCAACAATCGCCATCATTGGTGGACGTATGAAAGTAGGTCTTTCAGACAAGGAACTGAACTACTTTGGAAAAACAGGTCAGAAAATATTGAAAGCAAGTCGAAGAGATATTCCAATGATTCTTGCTAAGAAGCTTGACGGTGCAACAACTGTGGCAACAACCATGATGATTGCTGAATTGGCAGGGATCAAGGTATTCGCAACAGGCGGTATAGGTGGTGTTCATCGAAACGCTCAAGAAACATTTGATATCTCTGCTGACTTAATGGAACTTGCGAATACAAGTGTTGCCGTTGTATGTGCTGGTGCAAAGTCCATCTTAGATATTGGCCTAACGCTAGAGTATTTAGAAACTCATGGTGTACCGGTTATTGGCTATCAAACAGATGATTTTCCTGCATTCTATACAAGATCAAGTGGTTTCCCAGTAGATTATAATGGTGAATCAGCAAAAGTGATTGCAGAAGCATTCAAAGTGAAAGAACATCTCAATTTAGATGGTGGTATGGTCATTGCTAACCCCATTCCAGAAGAGTATGCTCTTGATGAATCTTATATTAATAACGCCATTAATAAAGCTGTAGCAGAAGCAAAAGCTAAGGGCATTCGTGGTAAGAAAATTACACCATTTCTCTTATCTGCTATTCTCGATATTACTGCTGGCAAGAGTCTATATGCCAATAAGCAACTTGTCTATAATAATGCTCGAGTAGCTACAATGATTGCTAAGGAATTTTGCACCTTATCCTAGTATGTCAAAGGTGTATCTAACATAAAAAAGGCTATCTTTCTTATCTCCAAGTTTTATTAATGGATAAGAAGGTAGTCTTTTTTATTTACTGGTAATGATTGAACACAATAATTAATAGAATGTACATATAGTATGTGATTAGGGGCTGTATTCTAGGTGTAGTGCATGGAATACTGCTTTTTATTTATGGATTAGAATAGTAAAAGTTAGGATAGAATCCAAAATAAATATTTCAAAATAGGTATTGACTTTTATATTAGATGGTCATATAATATAAATATATTAGATAGATATTTGATATAGTTAAGGATTGGGAGGAAATTAATTGTGAATAAATCAAACAAAAATATGGTCTTATTTTTATTAGGAAAACTGGTATCATTATTAGGAACACGTATATACGGTTTTGCAATGAGTCTATACATATTAAAGACGACAGGTTCTGCCCTTAATTTTTCCATTAGTATTTTAGTATATACAGTACCAGCACTCTTTTTTGCACCTATCGGAGGGGTTATCGCTGACCGCTTTGATCGAAAACGCATTGTGCTCATGACAGACTTTTTAAGTGGTGTTGTTATGTTTGCGGCACTTGGACTTAGTCAGATCTATGGACTTCAGATCTGGATTATCTATTTGGCTTCTGTATTTCTTTCCATATTTAATTCACTGTTTGCAACGAGCTTTGACGCGGCATTACCAAACCTTGTTGACGATGGTAATCTTGGAAAAGTGAATTCTTACAACCAAGCCATTAACAGTGTTTCACAAATTGTAGCACCTGTTATTGGTGGTGCTGTATACGCGTTAATACCACCTACGCTTTTCATTTTGTTTAATGGCATATCGTTCATTCTTTCTACATTCTCAGAAGCTTTTATCGATTTCTATTGGAAGGTTGAGAAGAAAGCGAAGACTATCGTTGTAAAAGAGATGCGATTTATGGAGGATATTAAAGAAGGGTTGGCTTATTTAAAAACGAAAACAACCATTATGATCGTTATACAAGCCGCACTGGTTCTTAATTTTATTTTTACAGTGATTAATGTTGCCATACCTCATATTCTCGTGGTGCAATACCCTATATCCAATAAAGCTTTTGGTATTGTAGAAGCTACATTCAGTATTGGAGCATTAGTTGTATCCTTATGCTTTGCAAAAAAAACTTGGAAAGTTTAAGTCTAATAGACTGGCATTTTTAACAGTAGGACTTGGCGTATTAGCTTGTTTATTTGCTGTTCCTTTAATATTTACTGAGTTAATGACGATACCCTATTTTGAAGCTACCTATTATGGCGTACTGTTTTTCATCATGGGATGTTTAATCGTCATAATAAATATACCATTTATGACGTATATACAAGAGACATCTGAAGACAAATATCGAGGTCGTGTGATGTCATTAATAACCACAATCGCAAGTGCTATTTCGCCACTCGGATTTTTAATACATGGATTACTACTTGATTTCGTTCCGACTTATATTATAATTATATATGCAGGTGTTTCTTTGATTCTTATAGGATTGTATATTGGTTGGAAATTCAGTCTTGCAGCTAAAACTGAGCAACCATATTATGATGAACCATTACCTGTAGAATAGATATGGAGTGGTGTGATGAACCTTAATATTGAATACAATGAAGTCGTTGATTTATTCTTTGCTATAAAGCGTTATATCAGAGAAGATGAATATAATAAGTATGATTTTGTAAAAAGATTTCAATTAACGGATGATATTAGGGATTATATTACACATGTAAAAGAAAATATTAGCCCTATACTCAATCGAGATATAGAATATTTATGTGGTAATATGGTTCGAGGATTATTTAATTTGTTATACGAAGCTTTAGGGAGAGGTATAAAAGATATTCCTAGCTTCTTTGAATATCTTAAAGCACTTGAAGTAGATGAATTTTTAGCCATTATTTACGATTCCTTACAGATTGAAGGTTTTGAGGATATGGATTATGAAGAGCAACGAAGAGCAATCGAAAATCTATTTAAGGATGATCAATGCGATGGAGATGATCCTGGGTTATACATGGATTACATCATGTATCCAAAAGAAGTGAAAGAACGTCTTTTGAATGCCCTTGAGAATTTTTATGATGTGTTTTTAGAGCCTAGACAAAGTAAAGTCAATGAGATTATGACTAAGAAATTGAAAAAATATCGAAAACTATCTGAAGAGGATAGAGATACTTTTTTAGAAAATATGATCATGTTAGTGGATAAGGACGTATTAGAAGGTAAAACCATTCATTTGTGCATGAGTTATTATGGGGAGCTTACCTGCAGTATAAAACTGGATAAAGATGAATTACTGATATTATGTGGTTTTCTTTTTGAACAAAGATATGATAAGAACATGAAAAAAACAGGAGTACAAAGATTTATTAAAAAAAACCCTGTCAGATGATAAACGTTATGACATTATTGAGTTATTAGGCAAGCGAGCATGGTATAGCAAAGAATTAGCAGACCATATGGGCATTACGACAGCCACCATGAGTTATCATCTAAAAAAAATCTCTACTCTTGGCATCATCAGTGTTGAATCAGGACCCCATAAACGTTTATATTATCGTTTGAACAAGGATAAGTTCAAAAAACTAGTCGCAAGTATGACTTCTGATATTGTTGATGAATAAATTTACATGAAGTGAAAAAAACTAAATAAGTGACTTTCATCTATAGGTTGAGAAATACGTGTTGTTCTTCAGGGCTTTTAGGGCAATTCATTTCTGTGATAATGTATATAAATTTTTAATGTTTTCTCGACTGATGATGAGTGTTTGAAAAAAGGCTGTCTGCTTATAGTGTATATAAAGGACAGCTTTTTTATTATGGTATTAGGAAAGTACTGGGTTTTGCTTGCAAGGTACCATACTTTCCTATACCATCTGAAACATATGCAAAGCATAGTTTCTTGTGGCATATAGAAATGACAAGTTGGAGAACAGAAGGAGATCTAATCATGAGAGCACGCATAGTACTTATATTAACTATTATATCGATTATATCCTTAACCAGTTGTTCAGAAGTTGAAACCAAAAAACAAATAAAGTTCGCCGCCATAGAAGATGCAACATCAGCAACTAAGACATTGATCGATACGTATAACGCTTCACAAGAAGTCTATGAAGTTGAATGGGTGACATTACCACCTGATACCAAAGAGGATTTTGAACAATTAGAAAGCCTATTATCAGAAGCTTCTGCAAAGTATGATGTGCTATCTCTTGATGTCACATGGATCGGGGAATTTGCCGATAGAGGATACATTGAATCTCTTGACGATTATATGAAAAATGAAGATATTGCAATAGGTGATTATAGCAAGGGTATTATGGAAGCAGGTAATTATATCGGTAAACAATACGCAATACCCTATTATCAAAATGTGGGACTTCTCTATTACCGAAAAGATATTATTTTGGATATGGAGGCTCGTGTTCTAGACAGTGGGAATTATATGTACAATGATTTGGCTAAACTATCTATGAGGTATCAAGGAGAAGGCGGTACAGATGTAGGGTTTGTATTTCAATCAGGTGCTTATGAGGGATTGACAGTTAATGTAACGGAGTTCACCAATTCCTTACGTAGTGTGAAAAAGGGATTGGAAACCATGAAATCCTTTGTGGATGCCGATTATACACCAGAGGATATTCTTAACTATACAGAAAATCAGACCCATGATGCTTTTATACAAGGGAAAGCCGTATTTTCTAGAAACTGGTCCTATCAATATCAACTCATTAAAAGTAGTGATTCACTTATTAATCCAGAACAAGTGGGGATAGCACCTTTGCCCTACGGAGGTGTTGTTGGCGGTTATTTACTAGGGATTAATAAACATTCCGCAGATAAAGAAGGTGCATGGGATTTTCTTACTTTTGCGACAGGTATTGAAGGTCAAAAGATTTTGGCTTCAGAAGGTTATATCCCTGGACATAGTACATTATTAAAAGACACAGAAACCATAGAGGTAGGTAGTATCCTTGAATATGAAAGTGTGAGAAACGCTCTGATGACATCCATTACCAGACCTGTTTCTCCCTCTTATGAAGAATTATCGGATACGATACAATTAAGTGTTCACAAATATCTGTTAGGTATAAACAGCATCAATACCACCATCTATGAATTAGATCGCTTGGTAAAAGACTATCAGATTATTACACAGCAGGTGGAATAGAGCTTATATTCTGACATGATAAACAAGAAACTGTATAGTTAGAACATAAATGCTTGAATGGGGTTGCCACTAGGATTATAATGATAGATAGTATTGAAGCGAAAGGCATTCAATCCATAAGGTTTATCATTATAAGGGATTATCAATGAGGAGGAATTAGATGAGGAAAATAGTGTGTCTTTTATTATTAGTAATTGCTATGTTAGTAGGGTGTAGCAAACAAAGCGATGAGGTAACCGTCTTACAATTTAAAAGTTCAGATGTCACGACGGATGATCAGCCCTTGGTAGTTAATGCAACAGCAACCATATACCATCAAGACGGTATCGTTAATAAGAGCTTGATAGTACAAGAAGTTCAGGTGGATGAAGGTAGTCAATCTACATTAAAAGAACTGGAAGATATGGCAAAGAAGGAAAAAAAAGAACACCGAAGAGCTTAACCTTGAAAATTATCGGTATGATTACGAGTTAAAAGATAATACATTGAAGACAACCATAGAATTCAATTATCACGAAGAGGATCTAAAAGTTCTTGCTAAAGACAACGCAAGTTTTGAAGAAATTTTGAATGAGGACAATCAAGTGGAGTATGATAAATTGGTTAAAGTATTTACCGATACGGGGTATGAACTGGTAGATGATAAAGAGTAAGGTATAAGAATTATTATGAAAACGCTTAGACTATGAGAGAAATAGTCTAAGCGTTTTTTGTCAGGGATATTTAGATTGGAGCAGAGTAGCATACACGATATATCATGACTCTTATTTATATAATCTTAGCATGATTGATTTTGATTATTTTAACAAATAGCCAAGCAATAGCAAATGTAACAGCAGTGACGTAGAATAATACATGGAATCCTATGACATCAACAAAGATACCAAATATAAACGGACCACTGATAGCTGCAATAGATGAGAAGAAATAATAGAGACCCGTGTATGTACCCACTTTATCTTCGCTAACTCCCTGAACAACATAGGGATAAGAATTAATGTTAATAAACGCCCAGAAAATACCTGCTATACCAAATAACGCAATCATGATTATTTTATTGAATGGAATAAGACCTGCAGGACCCATCAAACCAAGAATAATAAAGATGAAGAAGTCAACTGTTAAACCAATCAGGATGGCTCTTTTTTTTACCTAATTTTTTACCAATAAAACCTGATGGAATAGCAAATAGAAGGAAAGCTAAGGCATATCCCCCAAGGATAAGACCAGCTTCATGTTCAGCAAGTTTCAGATACTTTACAGCATAGTTACTGAAAGTCGCCTCTAACCCTTGATAACCAATAAACCAGAATAGAATAGCAAATAATATTTTTATGGTTTTTTGATCTTTAGCTGCAAAAACATCACCAATGGTTTTTAAAATACGTATCTTTTCTTTCTTTTCAGCAGGCTCATAGGCAATCGGCTCTTTTATGAATCGCATAATGATGACGAGTGAAATAACCATAACAACACCTGTAGCCATAAAAGGCAGATTACGATTAGCCGCATACAGATAAGACCCACCAATCAATACAAAAACAGAAGCTAAACCGCCCATGAAATTAATAATACCATTTGCCTCACTACGTAGCTCAGGAGGTGTCATATCAGGCATGAGGCTACAACAGGTCCTCTGTAGATAGCCATTGAAAAATTAAGGATGGTAATAATAATCATAAATAATAATAAATTATGTGAAAAAACCAGGAAGTAAGATGAACATCAGCGCCGAGATAGGTAGTCCAATCATAATATAGGGCTTTCGTTTACCATATCTAGTAACCGTTCGATCACTCATGGCACTGATAACAGGAATTAAGAAAATTGCTAAGACGTTATCAAGTGTCATAATACCGTTTATGACCAATTGTCGGTCAAAAAATTTAGCTAAGAATAGAGGTACATAAACGTTATACAATGGCCAAACAAGACCCGTAGTAAAAAAAACCAAAACCTAAAATAAATGTTTTTTTGTAATCCAATTTTAAAGAAGTTGCTTTCCCCATAGCTTCATCCTCCAATACATATTCATATTAAATACCATGTGTCTTTAGTATACAACGAAATGCATAATAAGTAACTCTTTTTGCAGAAATTTACATAAAAATAACATGGATGATAAAATTCCAGTTCAATTAATTGGATATAACAAAAGCACCAAAATTTTTTAATCTTGATGCTTGAGTTTTTTTTATTTAGTTTTTAATCAAAACATATGATAATCTTTTACTGTTAAATATAGGATTATTTTTGACGCTCAAATCCTTTATAACGTGTGCCTTGGAAAGTTAGTTTCCCTACATCACCCTCTACTAACATGCCATATTCTGTATCATGCACAGTGAATTCCATTCTGTCACCACTTTCCACTTGGAACGTGACATAATAGGTGGTTGATGATCTCGAATGATTCATGTTATTTTCTCCAGAGTTATGATGATGATGACTTACATCAGCACGCTTTGAAACGACGGTTGCATCAACGATTAAAACAGGTGATTCGTTATTGCTTTTCCATTGCTTCCCGCCCTGAATGGCCCTAATAATAATCGTACCAAATACAAAAACAAATCCTATACCTATAATGATAGGCACAATTGTAAACATAATACCAGGTTCGCCAAAAGATGAAGCTCCCATATATAACCTCCTTATTATACCTTTACGGTAGTACCGTTATATGTGTCATGACTAAGTATAGATTCTGACTAATAACTTATATTCTATCATACTTACAATTTTACGAAAGTCAATATTTATTGTAAAAATAACATGAAAAATCATGAAATAAATTGGGGTCTCATGGCACTCAAAAATATGGTATAATAAGATATCTGTGTAAAAAAGTTTCATGGACAGATATAATTTAAAAACAATCCTAAGAAATAAGCATGTTGTAAGGTGATTTTTGATATAATAGAAGGATAGGATATAGAAATGAAAGGATAGATCGATGAATATAGACAAAATGGTCAGTGCGCTGGCTAAGGGTATTAAGCAAGACAATATACGTGTAAAGGAAGCCATGGGTAAACACACCACATTCAAAGTTGGCGGTCATACAGATATTTTCATATGCCCAGAATCAGTAGAGGAATTAGCCCATGCTATTAAAACATGTAAGGTTCACGAGACGCCTTATTATATATTAGGTAATGGAAGTAATGTGTTAGTAAAAGATGGAGGCTACAGAGGTGTGGTTATTCAAGTGTATAAGACCCTTGATCAAGTCACCATAGAAGGTGATACCGTTGTAGCAGGAGCAGGTGTTCTATTATCGAAATTAGCTAAGCTTATTGCGAAAGCATCTTTAGAAGGTTTTGAGTTTGCTTCAGGGATCCCAGGTACATTAGGTGGTGCTATTTACATGAATGCGGGTGCTTATGGCGGTGATATATCCCAAGTACTCCTATCAGCAGATGTCATGGATGAAGATGGTCAGGTCTTGACCTTAACCAATGAAGAACTCAAACTAGGCTATCGAACAAGTATCATTCAAGATACCCATTATATCGTACTAAAAGCTGTGTTAAAATGTAAAAAAAGGCAATCAGCAGGATATCTATGCAAAAATAGATGATCTTAATACACGTCGCAAAACCAAACAACCACTAGAATATGCCAGTGCAGGAAGTACTTTTAAACGACCAGAAGGTTATTATGCAGGCAAACTCATCATGGATAGTGGGCTTAGAGGGTATCAAATAGGAGATGCCCAAGTATCAGAAAAAAACACTGTGGTTTTATTATTAATCGAGGAAGTGCATCAGCGGATGATATCATGAGATTAATCCAGCATGTACAGACCGAAGTAGCAGATAAGTTCCAAGTACAATTAGAGACCGAAGTGAGAATTATTGGCGAGTAAAACCTAAAATTACATGGAATGCGTAACTTGAAAGGATGAAGCACATGCAGTTTGTTATCGTAACGGGTATGTCAGGTGCAGGGAAGAGTATTACACTAAAGATGTTAGAGGATATCGGCTTTTTCTGTGTTGATAATTTACCACCAGTATTGATCAGTAAGTTTGCTCAGATTTGTTTTAGCCCTGAATCAGGCATCAATAAAGTAGCTCTCGGGATTGATATTAGAGGTGGACATCTATTTACTGAATTGCTCACAGAAACCAAAAAACTAGAAGATGAAGGTTATCAATTAGAGGTGCTTTTTTCTAGATGCTAATGATCAAACCTTGGTTAAACGATTCAAAGAAACAAGACGTAAACACCCTCTTGTAAAAGAAGGACGTATCCAAGATGGCATTGACAAAGAACGAGAAATGCTCGGTGAAGCTAAAAAAAAGAGCTAACTATATCATTGATACCAGTAATCTACTTACCAGGGAATTAAAGGTTGAAATAGGTAAGATTTTCTTAGAGGGTCATGATTATAAAAATCTTATCATTACCATCTTATCCTTTGGCTTTAAATATGGTATGCCTGTAGATGCAGATCTTGTATTTGATGTTCGTTTTATACCGAATCCTTATTATATACCAGAGCTTCGTGAGAAAACCGGTAATGAAGAAGAGATTAAAAAAAACTATGTCATGAAGTGGGATGTAGCCAATAAGTTTATTGATAAACTTGACGATATGGTTAATTTCTTAATACCAAATTATATCAGTGAAGGTAAGAATCAGTTGGTTATTGCCATTGGTTGTACAGGCGGTAAACATCGTTCGGTAACCTTAGCCAATGAACTCTATAAGCGATTAACAAACCATAACTATAGTGTGAATTGCTATCATCGTGATATTGAAAAAAGACTCAAAGCACAAGTAGACATGATGAGTCGTGTTACACGCAAGTAATAAAAGGGGATTATTGCATCGAGGAGTGAGTGTAAATGCATGACAAAATAGATAAGAAAATAGTAGCATTAGGTGGTGGAACAGGATTATCCACCATGTTAAGGGGATTGAAGAAACACACAGAAGAACTATCAGCAGTGGTTACAGTAGCGGATAACGGTGGTAGTTCAGGTATACTAAGGCGAGAACTAGACATGTTACCACCAGGGATATAAGAAACTGTATACTTGCCCTTGCAGAGACAGAACCCATTATGGAAAAAGTCTTTCAATATAGGTTCACTGAAGGTAGTCTTAAGGGACAGAATCTAGGCAATCTATTTCTAGCAGCTCTTAATGGCATATTTGGCAGTTTTGAGCAGGCTGTTGAGAAAACCAGTGAAGTATTAGCGGTTACGGGAACGGTACTTCCTGTAACCATAGAAAATGTCCAGTTATGTGCTATGTACGATGATCATTCCATCGTAGAAGGTGAAAGTGAGATTGTCCAAGTCTGCAAGTTAGACCGAAAGCATATTAAACATGTTTGGCTAGAACCTAAGGACCCCAAACCACATGGTAAGGTACTTGATGCCATTGCTGAGACAGAAGTTGTTGTTCTTGGACCTGGAAGCTTATATACCAGTATATTACCTAATCTCTTAGTAAAAGGTATATCACAAGCCATAACTGAAGCTAAGCCGAAAGTCATCTATGTAAGCAACATCATGACCCAGCCAGGTGAGACGGATTATTATACCCTAGAAGATCACATTAAGGTTATTGAAAAAAAATATCTAGGAAAAGGTATAATAGATTATGTCATAGTCAACAATCAAGAGATTCCAAAAGATATATTAGAGCTATACATTGAAGATGATGCGATACCTGTTACATATAACAAAGATAAATTAGAAGAACGAGGAATTCAGGTATTAGAAGCGCCATTATTGAAGATACTAACAGGGACTACATTAATACGACATAACCCTGATAAATTGGCAGAAGTCATTATTTCAATCCCATAGCGGCATACAGAGTTCTACCGATAGTAGTTATAAGAAAAAAATGAATTAAGGATGTGATCATATGTCTTTTTCTTCAGAAGTAAAAGAGGAGTTATCAAGGCATATTGGTAGTGGTAGACATTGTAGGATTGCAGAAATAGCAGCTATCATCAACATATGTGGTAAAATCAAGGTCGTGAACAATCGAGAGATTACCGTAAAAGTGCAGACTGAAAATGCAGCTGTCGCAAGAAAATACTTTACATTATTGAAAAAAAACATTTAATATTAATGTTGAAGTATTAATCAGGAAAAATACGCAATTGAAAAAGAGTCGTATTTATGTCATGTATATAACCAATACTCAGCAGGCTATGAAGGTGTTAAAAGCCATTGGGATTGCAGCATTTGGTGATGATGGGAGGCTTCATATTACCCATCATATTAATCCATTGATTGTGCAAAGTACTTGCTGTAAACGAGCTTATATACGTGGAGCATTTTTTAGGAAGTGCATCTTTAAGTGATCCGGAAAAGACGTATCATCTTGAATTTGTCAGTCAACATAAAAATCAAAGTGATGAGCTGCGTAAATTAATCAATTCCTTCGATATGGATGCCAAAACCATCATGCGCAAAAAATATTACATCACTTATATAAAGGAAGGTTCCCAAATCGTTGATTTACTCAATATTATGGAAGCACATGTTGCCCTCATGAATTTAGAGAATGTAAGAATACTAAAAGAGATGCGTAACAATGTGAATAGAATTGTAAACTGTGAGACTGCTAATTTGAAGAAAACAGTATCTGCTGCTGTTAGACAAGTAGAAGATATTCAATATATAGAACATACCGTAGGTCTTCACACACTACCAGAACCACTGGAAGAAATGGCACGTATCCGACTGGAGCATACATCGGCTACATTAAAAGAACTTGGTCTTCTACTAGACCCACCAGTTGGGAAATCTGGAGTGAATCACCGATTGCGTAAGATAAGTAATATTGCAGAAAAAATAAGAGACAAAAGGGAGGATAATCATGACAGATAAAAAAAATAACCGTTAAAATTGCTTCAGGGTTGGAAGCTAGACCAGTTGCTTTATTTGTACAAGTTGCAAGTCAGTTTGAAAGTAATATCTATGTTGAGATGCAAGACAAAAAGGTTAATGCAAAAAGCATAATGGGTATGATGTCTTTAGGCGTATTAGAAGGAGAAGATATCACCATTTCAGCTGATGGATCTGATGAAGAAAAGGCAATAACGGAACTAGAAAAATACTTAAGTGAAGAGAAATAGATGAATAAGTGATATAGAAGGGACTGTCTAGAAGAATTTCTTGAAGACAGTCCATGAGATGAAAAATAAGTGAACTACCGATGATTTTAGTAAAATCAAAGGCGGTTCATTTTTTTTATGTTTTAAATCCTTTTCTTTAACTAATAGTCTATAAGCAAAATAAAAGACGAAATAAATAATCAATATATCTATAGCAAGAGGAAATACATTTAGATATGATGATTTAAGTAAAGAAGTACTTTCTGATGTATTGTACATTGTTATAAATGGGAATGGATATCCAAAGGTGGTCGCAAACCCATCTGTAGATTGATATGGCAAGACATAAGTTAATAATAATGTAAACCACGCTGCCCAATTTAGAATTTTTTTTGTATTGAATTTCAATTTAGTCACCTTCTTCTTTTTTTTGCCATTTTAATTAAAATACTCATCTTGTAACCAGAAATGGCTCAATCTAAACAAACAACTTCATATTTTATTCTATTCCTCTAAAAGTTCTTATTTTTTTTCTAATTCTAAATCCTTTTCATCTACAGTAATGATATCTAAAGTTTCTCCATTTGCATCTATAAATTCAACCTCATATTTATTTGGATTGGAGTTATAAATAAGCATAATTGCCCCTCTTGTGCCCAATTTCACATTTTCACTAAGATTTTTTTTTGATCTTACTACATCGTACTCATTAAACATTTGCTTCTCCTCTAATCTAAATAGTAATGTTATTTTTTTTGTAGGTATTGCCGTAACTAATCTTACTACATCATCTTTTACACTCTTCATCCATGCAAAAGTCACATCAATGACCTTTCCATTTGCACCATTTATAGAAATAGTCTGATTAAACTTAGTACCAAACTCTGAGATACCCGTTTGAACGGCTTGTTTAGGGTTAAATACAATCTGCTTAGCTAAATCATCCATATTATCTTGTGTAAACCCTAAAGCTTTGTTAAACCATTTTGCTTTACTACCCCCAACAGGATGCTCCATGTTCAATAAATATCGAGATAGCTTATCATTAACACTTTGCCGTGTAAGATTACTTGTCTTTTCTAATAATGCCTCATCCTTATCCGTACCCTCCAATACCTTCATAATAAACTGCTCATCAGCATCGGTAGCATTTAACGTACTATTATAATCCGTAATCATTTCATTTAGCACACCATTTGCTGCAAATCCAGCAGCTATCTTAAATCCGTAGATGGATACGCCTTCTAAGAAGATGCCTACGGTATAAGCACCATAAAAGGCTGCTACTGTGTATACTGTTGGTTTAACAATGGTGAGTAGGTCGCTAGGTACTATATCATCTACTTCGAGGGCGAAGTCTGCATTGCTTTTTTACTTCTGCCCAGACATTACCTTTTGCTTCACCTGTTTTTTTTCCCAACCAGACCAAGTGTGTTTGAAATACTGAATATCTTCGCCTGTTAGCAGCCTATATAATGCATCCCTTAATTCTTTTTTTATGTTCATTTTCTTCTTTACTATAACCAGGTCTTCCTGTTAGATAATCTTTTGTACCATGCATATCCATCCCATATAAAAATTGTAGTTCTTCGACAGATAAATCAAGTGCTTTATTTTTGGTAGCATCCCTTAAAGCTTGAACTGAAGGTGAATTAGACCACCTTCTTGCAGACTCTTGGCTTCTCATACCTTGACTACCACTTGATGCATTGTGGACGGCATCATATGTATCTTGTCCAACATATTTCCATGTTGCGTTTTTATCTAGGAATTTTATATCGTTGTTTTCTAAGATTTCTACATTAACACCTAGACTTTCAGCAATTTTTGATTGGATAAGGTCTTGGTTCTTTTCGAGAACGATAGTATCCCCATAGTCGTCTATAATTTCTGCTATTGCTGACAACTTGGTATACTCGTATAAATCGTATGGTGTTATTTGTTGTCCTGATTGCTCTTTTTGAATGAGTGCATTCTTTTTAATGAACTTCTTGTAGTGTTCCCAGACACCTGTTTCTTTGTAAGCACCATCTGCAACGCCTTGGGTAATCTTTCCTTTATCGAACTCTCGTAGCTTTTGAAATAGTTCTTTAATCCTTTTTTCTGCTTGTCTCTTTCGTTCTTCACGTTCTAAGTGATACCAATCTGTTCTCTTATCTGCTTGTTTTGCGATTTTCATCTGTGTATCCATTTGCTTAATGATCGCATCCATTTCATGATAAGAAACATCTATGTTGAAATGAGTTGTAAAGTCACCGTTTTCAGCAGACTTTGTGTTACTGGATGTTACAAAAGTTCTTGGCTCCTCTTCTCTTGCAATCTGAATATCTTGATCTTGGTCATGAAGTTGTGATGCTTTTGCATGAATAGTAGTTTTCGAGGCATTTGCCATCGAATATGGGTTGAACAGATCATTATACGGACCTCTTTGTTGCTTAGGTTCTTCGAATTCAAGGAGAAAGAATTTCAATTCTTTTTTCAGCATCTTGATAACCATTAATAGCTGTCTTAATATGTGTACTTGCGTGAATTGTACTTTTTTTCAAGTGCTTTTAAATCGTCGCTGATTTTATTTAGTTGATAATTAATATTATGTCTTTCCCGAATTACCTTGTCAATAGTGTTTTTTTTCTGTATTGAATTGACTGAGGATGTTATGAATTCTAGTTGCTGAATGATTTAATTTGGTGATTTTATCTTCTAAGCCTTCTATCTCCAAAGAAATTCTTGCCATGTATTCACCTCCTGAATTTATGTGTAACATTTTTTAAGTCAATAAATTTAACGAAATGGAGTCATTATATTTAACACAGATGCTATAAGGATAATCATACAAAATTATCAATAATATTTCTACAATTCCTGACGAACGACACGTTTTATTGGATAGAATGCAATAAATCATCTCTTTTATGTAATTTTAGTAATAAAAAGTTTTGAGATACCTTGTGCTATTTGATAAAATATTAGCTATAGTTTTCTTGTTAATGACACTAGTTATAAAAAATTGATAATTTTATAGCATTCTAGTTTAAGTTTTTTCTACCCCTATAAAAAAGTGAGTTAGAGATGGAGAATAACTATGGACAATAGATATCATTGTCTTCGGGAAGTATATAAGTTATAATTGTATTCGATATAATATCTAATACCATATGCTGATATATTATGGCTGATGTGGTGTTACAAATGATGATATAAGGGGAGAACAACAAATGAAAAGATACGGTACATTATTTTCAATTATGGTGGTGGTTTTAATCTTAGCAGGATGTTCAAAAAAACACAGACAAGCTAAGTATCATGAAAAATTGCCAGTTATAGAAGAAAGTCCTATGGACGAGAATGAAAAGGATACTTCAGCTACCATAGATGATGATCAACCATTAGTGAAGGACATAAGCATTATTGATGAAGGGGTTAAAGATAAACGATTTTCTAATAACATGAATGATAAAAGCGAAACAAGTATTATTATTAAAGATGTGAATCTTATTGACTATGTCTTAGAAGATAATTACGCCTATCTACTGGTTGCTGATACAACAAAGGATGATATGGAATGTGTGAAGTACAACATACACACTGAAAAAACGACTATCCTATATAAGACTGTACAACCTGTTTTTGTTAACGTATATAGCCATTTCCTGAAAAAGAAAAAGGATTCGTATTTAATGGTTGATCTATGGGATACAATTATTATGATTGATACCCATAAAAACACTGTGGAAAAAGAAATTATCTTCCCGGAAGATTCACTCTATGGTGATATTAACTATGAAGGAAATCAATTATGCTATTATAAAAAGGGTAATCTCTACTTAGCCAATACAGATTTTTTCTAACGAAACATTGCTCAAAGAAGATGTTGGTGATACAGAGGATACAGTTCAACCCTGTTGGTCCCATGATGACCAAAAAATAGCGTATTTTAATGATTATCAGGTTGAAGTAATCGATACCCATGGAAAAGTTCATGAAAGCCTTCCAAGAGCTGCGCGTTACGTAAAGTGGACACAAGATGATTCATCTCTTCTAATAGGCACTAATGGAGGAGGAACTAAGATTGACCTTAAGAATAAGGTGGTTTATACAACACACGGTGTTGATTATGCATACGAGGAACAGGGATTTACGATTAATTATTTGGCAGTCTCAGTAATGAGGTAATATACTCAGGTGTTAATAATCTGTTGGCATATAAGATGCGATCGACTAATACTCCTGATACGTGTGATGCCATTGGTGTCTTTGATGGAAAAAATCAGTATATGATGAAGGAAGCAAGGCTCCCGAAGTTGATTCGATGGAAATCATCCTCCAATGAGGTTGCCATTCTATACGATGAAAAAGAATACCAAGAGCTATGCATATTAGATGTTCATAACGATAAGTTTAAGATTAGAAGTAGTTTGCATTGTGAGCCACTTCAAGAGAATTACTATATAGATGATAATAAGGTAATTAGCGATGATGGAGAATGGATTATTATCAGTGAGGGACGTCAAGGTGTTGTTCGCGTCAATTTAGACACTGGTGAACAATTTATAATGGATCCCGATGCAAATACAATAACCCAGCCCTTAAAAAAATGGAACTATATATGGAATTATTCTGGTATATATCTTACAAGTTATAATGGAGAAGGATATCACATCATTAGTTCAGATAATTATTTTGATTCATTTTATCAAATCGATAACGGACTTGTCTTTCGATGTGGCAATAGTATCTATTTATATGATTATATAACCATGGAAACCACTAAATTGATATTTGGTAATGATTATAGTATGACCCAAGCTTACTCATATAAAGAGGATTTATATTTGAATGTTAGCTCTATGGATGAAAAGAAGTTGGTGGTATATCATAGAGGCACTGGGCAATTAGAAGACATCTATCAAACGAAGGAAGACATAAGCTGTAAGGGGTTAATCAATAATACGCTTTATTTTAATGATAAAAAATTAGATTGTTTAACGAATAAGGTGTTAGATTCTAATATATCACTAAGCCAAAATAGTAAATTAGTGTCATGGAATAACAAGATATATATTCAGGATGGTGCTATGCTTGCTGGATACAGTAATGATGAATTAACAACAGTACATCACTATAACATAAATAACTCTGAATACAATGGCGATATTTGGTATTATGGAGAAAAAATGTATGTATTAAACAGGTGGAATAATCGTATTTATCGTGTTAATGCTACTAAGTATAAGGTAGAGCAGGATTATCCTATTCACCCTATCCATGATAATGCAATGATATCCCATGAGGATAAGGGAAAAGTATATTTAATGGATGACAAGGTTATTGTTAAGTCAGTTGACTCATGTTATGAAATGCAAATGATAGATGGGGATACGGATATTAAGGAGTATACGGGTAGCACTGATTTTAGTGAAGATGTTTTGTACTTAAATAGCCAAAATAAATTCCAGTCAAAAAAACATGACCAAGAAATAGAATCAATTATTGGAGAGCCTTTTAAGGTATATGATGATAACGATAATTATATTGTTTATGTAAGTAAGGATAAGAAATTAAAGGTTATTAATCGCAATACAAAAGATATCACATTGATTAGTCCAGAAAATACTGGTGACATATACTTACAAGGGCATCATGTGTATTATGACAGTCATGGAACAGGTATCTTTCAATATAACATATTAACGGATGTAACCCAGCAGGTGTTGGAAGGGAGTATCCACAAATATATAATTAGTGGCAATCGATTATACTATATACAAAACTATCTAGATCGCTCACTCCACATGCTTGATCTAGATAGCAAAGTGAGTAAACAGCTTACCCAAGATTCAGTTTATGTTAAGGATATACTCATTGTAGATAATGCTTTGTATTATGTAGTCATCAATAAAGCCCCCATCCTATACAAAATGGATCATGACCAATCTGTATTTATAGGGCTATTTAATTTAGAATACTTTGATAGGGTATTTGCAATTAGCCATGATAAAATTGGTTATATACAATATAACAGTGTTTATAATTTTATAATGGATATGACCACAACTGACATAGGCCAAATAAAAGATATTTTATATGAGTATAATAGTATTAGTATATTTAATAGCTATGTAGGAGGTTATGAGTCAGAGAACTATGTCCTGGGTTATTATGATAAAAACAATAATAAGCTAATGAAGATGGAGAACTCATACTATATCAATGAAATACGAGAATATAATAATGTATTATACCTGATTGGTGAATACTATGATAACTATTTTATTGATAAGATTGACTTAAAAACCATGAATAAGAATAATGAGCTAAAGAAGCAATGTAATGATTTTGCAATATCTGATGGAGAATATGTTGCTTATAAGCCTATTATAGGCAAAGATTATATCTTATATAATATTAAGACAAAAGAATCACGAATACTATCCTTTGATATTGACTTCATTAATAGATTAGAAGGAGAGTATATCTATTA
>JDSF01000272.1_pt1 | contig 27448 bp, 30 predicted proteins | sample 199441 | NCBI WGS metagenome assembly JDSF01 (sample SAMN02592751, study PRJNA231836) | bioreactor metagenome | isolation source: continuous culture bioreactor denitrification-DNRA | place: Germany: Bremen
TGAACTTACAGGTGAAGAAACCGTTTTTTGACGTTTACTGCGGCATCGGTACAATTTCACTGTTTTTTAGCACAGAAAGCTAAAAAGGTTATTGGTGTTGAAATTGTTGAAGACGCAATTAAAGATGCTAAAGCAAATGCACTGCGAAATGGAATAGACAACACAGAGTTCCATATAGGCTCTGCGGAAAAGGTTATTCCGCAATTATACAATGAAGGGTATAAAGCTGATGTGGTTGTTGTTGATCCTCCACGTAAAGGCTGTGACGAAATGGTATTACAGACCATTGCCAATATGAGTCCAGACCGTATAGTTTATGTGTCTTGTAAACCATCAACCCTGGCAAGAGATCTCAGAATTCTTGAGGATCTTGGATATAAAACTATGAAAGTTCAGCCTGTTGATATGTTCCCTCATACGGGGCATGTGGAGACAGTTGTGCAACTAAAGAAAAGTTAAACTCAAAAGACAACTCTAGGAGTTGTCTTTTGTCATAATTTTAATAAATAAAATGTCCATTGTCTTTCTCTAGTTGAATGCTTTTTACGATCTAGGACTAATGAGGTGAATGTAATCCAAGTCTGTTGCCTTCTGTATCAATAAAAATTGAAAAGTATCCACTGTCATCAGCATGCGGAGTTTTGGGAACGACAATTTTCCCACCATTTTTTTTCGATCCTATCTAGTATGATCTGACAATCCTCTCCACCATTAAGGTAGATGGTTACACCATTTGCTGAAGGTGTAGACCCCTCACCTTGAATGATGACACCAAAAGTGATTTGTCCTTCAGTCGGGAATAAACCCATCTGCATTTCATCAAAATCGATTTTCTCGATTTTAATATCTAGAATTGATTGATAAAAGTCGATTGCTCGTGAAATTTCTATTGCAGGAATTTCAAAAATTGAAATAAAGTTTTTTCATACTGGTCTTCCTCCTTTAAAAGTAAGTACAATCACAGTATAAAAAAGTTTAGGCAATATATAATTGTAAAAATGCGACATAATCATTTGTAGAAGAGGGAAGAAAGAGCCATATTCTTGTTACCTAAAAATTGTTTCGGACTAACCCCTGTAAACTCTTTAAAATCTTTTATAAAGTGTGATTGATTATAATATTCGCTTTTGTAGGCAATATTGGTCAGGCTTTCTGACTCATCGTTAAGCATTAGGTTTATGGCAGTTTGTAAACGTATAACTTTTGCCAGCTGCTTTGGACTAATGCCAATTTGTTTGAGAAATTTTCGTTCAAGTTGCCTTCTATTGTATAGATCTTGTTCTAGAATGTTGTTAATTTTTACATTTCCTTTTGCGGATAGAAGAGTATCAATTGTATTTTTTACAATGTTATCAATAGTAATCTCATCATTTAGCCTATCGAAAAGAAAATTTTCTGTAATTCTAATTCTTTCATTTGTGTCTTTTGCCATAATAATATTTTGTTCAAAATCTTTTGCAATATGTTCTTCAAATACAAGATGTAAGGGCGTTTCTTTGTTAACTAAGTTTTGTAGAGGTTCTGAAATGAAATTCGCAAATCCATAGGGGTAAAAAACTGATTGCAAATGTGTTGACGTATCCTGTTGGTTGAATGTAAAAGGGGTCCATAGTTTGTCCAAGAACCATAGCGCGAGGCTGTAGAATATAGTCATCTTCAGATGTATACCGTTTTATATCATCACCCAATATGAAAGCCAATTCAATACAGCCATCTGGTACGATGCGTTGCTTTTGAGAGCTGTCTTCAGCGGATACTTCTAAAGTCCAATAAAGGTTTACCAAAGATGCTAAATCCGAATGAGGTTTAAAAGTTTGATAATTCATTGTTTGCTCCTTTTGTAAGTAAGCCATTCGATTATTCAATTTATGAAAAGGATAACAGATGTAAGTATATCTATTATTATAAATCATAATGTCTTAGTAGAGGTACATACGCATTCGACTACTTAACCTTAAACATGTAAAAAAATTTCATTATAATAAAGTACGGAGTTTCCCTAACAATTATTTCCTATTAAACGCATTTGTAATATTATGAATATTTTAACATGGTATAATATAACAATGGCGTAACAAGCAATTATAAATTGGGGAATGAAGCGGGAGGTTAGCAAAATGGCTTTAAAAAAATTTAGTCTACATGGAATGAAGTTTGTTCTGATAACAGCGCTTATAACTGCGTCAATGTTAGGCGGATGTAGTCAAGAGAATACAGTAGATCAGAGTCAGGCGAGTGTACAAGAGCAGAAGCAGACAGAAGTTAAAGACATTTCTACTGAAACGACTATTGAAGATACATCATCCGCAGAAGGAGAAGTTGGCAGTGAGCTCTACAAATACATAGATGAATCGAAAGTTGATTCTGAATGGGCTATGGATATAATTCGCACCTTGTCATCAGAAGAATTTGGTGGAAGACAAGCAGGTTCAAAAGAAGGGACTTTAGCAGAAGACTACGTAGCTGGTTTGTTTAAAGAGATTGGACTTGAGTCACCAGACTTCATCGATGGTTTTAAACAGGTGTATCCACAGAAAGTTATTTACCCTGTACAACCAAGTGAATTGGCTATAGTAGGTGGTGAAACATTTGAGTATCAGATTGATTTTTCTGAACGCAGTATGGTAGGTAGAACATATTACGACGCGGATGTATCAGCACAGGTTCTTTTAATTAATAGCAAAGAAGAACTAAATCAAGACCCTAGTATGTTTGATGGAAAGATTATTTTAACATCAGATGACACGTTCTATAAAGACAAACGAGGTTTTCTTGACCAGGTTGAAGCCATACAGGAAAACGGAGTGGAAGTTGAAGGTGTCCTTGTTTCTATGGAAGCTTGGGGACCAGCAGGCATGATAGTAAGTAGAGGCCTCAAAGGTGATCAATCTGTAAACTTTGATGAGGAAGACCCATTTTTTAATGCATGTGTCTTATGATACATATGACAAATTGAGCATGGCTGCGCAGGACGGTAGTGAAGTTAGTGTGAAATTGGATTATGAGTTAAAAGATGCAGAGCCTTCAAACATAGTTGGTGTTATTCCAGGAAAAATGAGAGTGGGGATAACGAAACACTGATTATTGGAGCGCATATGGATCATGTTGGAAGTAACTTAAACGGTACATATAACCCAGGGGCACTAGACAATGCGTCTGGAGTTGCAACAATTTTAGAAATAGCACGAGTTGCAATGCAAGCAGAACAGCCAGAAAATACAATTGTCTTTGTTGCATTCAACGGAGAAGAGGATGGATTACTCGGTTCAGAATATTTCGTAGAGAATCCTCCTGTAAAGTACAATGAAGAAGCAACAAAAATGCTCAACTTTGATATGGTTGGTTCAAAGAAGGATCTTCCAATTGTTCTAGGTATCTCAGAGGATCATTGTTATAGTTTACGCATGGAAATACTTCCGATTGCTCAGGAACTGGAAATGGAGTATGAAGCTCCTTACTTCGGCAGTAGTGATCATAGCAGTTTTGCAGAACATGGTATTCCATCAGTATTATTTATTCAAGAGGACTACGACTATATTCACACATCAGAAGATACAATTGAAAACACGATAAGTGAGGAAAGTCTTGAAGAGGTCATTAAATTGGCTCTTGCATATATAGATAAAGCTGCTTATCAAAATGAAGTTAATTAAGTTAAAAAATTTAGAACGGGTGTAGATACTTATCTGCACCCGTTTTTATTTTACAAATATAATACATTTCTAAGAAAACACAATGACAAATTTACAAAATTTATACAAAATACACTTGCCGCTTGATATAATAGTAAATGTTGGGATATTAGAAATGTTTTTTATATACATAATTATTGAGGAGGGGAGTGTTACGGAACTCATTAGATTTGCATTCGCTGGTGTGAATATCATACCAACATTACTGCTGATTTTGATTCAGTTGTACTGGATCATAGTTAGCTTGGGTTTTTTCGATCTTGATTTTTTAGATATCGAAGTGGATTTAGAGGGTGCTGAAGGCATTAGTGGACTTAATGCATTAGCTCTTTTTATCAACTATGGGAATGTGCCTTTTGGACTTGTATTAAGTCTGGTTGGTCTTAATTTTTGGATCATAATGATGCTCACATACTACCTGCCAATTCAAGCTGGTGGAGTAATAAGCGCAGTACTGCTTATTCCAGCTTTCTTTGCGAGTATGTACATTACCAGAGTCGAAGTTCAGCCTTTGAAAGTGAGATTTTTTGAACAAAGACAGTTTAATGACATTGAGCATAAAGTTATGAACAAAAGGTGTAAACTGCTTTGTAATGTAGAACACGGGCGGCTTGGTCAAGCGGAAATAGAACAAAGTGGAGCATCGATTGTAATAAACGTAAAACCTGAATTTGAAAATGAGTCATTCTCAAAAGATGAATATGCACTTGTGTTCAGAAAAGATGACCAGGATGTTTATTACATTGGAAAGCTGCTGCTCAGTAATGATTTTTATAATGAGATGGAGGAAATTTAGATGGGTTTTTTAACACAAGTTGGATTTATATCTGTAATTACAGGTGTACTTACGGTCTTTGGACTGTTACTTCTGTTCGCAAGATTCTATAAGAAGGTTGAACAGTCAAAGGTTATTATTAGAAATGGCGTTGGCAATCAATCAGTTTGTTTTGGTGGGATTTTTGTAGTACCAATTATTCACAGACATGAAATCATGGATATATCAATAAAGCGTGTTGAGATTGCAAGAGAAGGTAAAGACGGTCTTATTTGTAAAGACAATTTAAGGGCAGATATTCGTGTTGCATTCTTTGTACGTGTTAACCAAACGAAGGAAGATGTATTGAAAGTTGCTCAACTATTAGGTTGTCAAAAAGCATCCGATCCAGAAACTTTAATGGCATTCTTTGATGCAAAGTTTTCGGAAGCACTTAAAACAGTGGGTAAGAAGTTCGATTTCGTTGAGCTTTATACAGATAGAGAGAAATTTAAAGATGAAATTTTACAGATTATTGGTACAGACCTAAATGGTTATGTACTTGATGATGCTGCTATTGATTACCTTGAGCAAACAGATGTTAACTTGCTAAATGCAGACAACATTCTTGATGCAGAAGGTATTAAAAAAAATTACAGAGCTTACAGCAAAACAAAAAATCTTAGCAAATGAGATTGATAGAGAAAAAAGAAAAAACCATCAAAAAGCAAGATGTTGAAGCGAAAGAAGCAATTTTAGAGTTAGATAAACAAAAGGCTGAAGCAGAAGCCAAGCAGAAGAGAGAAATCTCTATTATCACTTCAAGAGAAGAAGCAGAAGCTGAAAAAGTTGCACAGGAAGAACGTTTCAAATCTGAATTAGCTCGCGTTAAGACAGAAGAAGAAATTGGTGTAGCAGAAGAAAATAAGGAAAGACAAATTATTATTGCTTCTAAGGCAAAAGAAAGTACAGAAGCAGTTGAAGCAGAACGTGTTGATAGAAAGAGACTTCTTGAACAAACGGAAAAGGAAAAGCTTGTTGAGCTGGCAGTAATCGAAAAGCAAAAGCAAGTCGAAGTTGAAAAGAAGAATGTTCAAACTGTTGTACGTGAAAGAGTCACTGTTGAAAAAGACACAGTGGTTGAAGAAGAAAAGATCAAAGACACACGTGTACTTGCTGAGGCTAACCGTGTTAAGAATGTTGCACTTAAAAAAGCAGAAGAAGACGCTGAAACGCAACAAATTCGCCAAGTTAAGGCTGCAGAAGCTGAGAAACAAGCGGCTGAAAAACAAGCAGAAAAAGCAATTATTGATGCAGATGCAATGTTGAAAGCGTCTCAAAAGGAAGCGGAAGCAATTAAAGTTATTGCAGATGCTAAAATTCTTGATAACTCAGTTGATGGCGTTGCACAGTCTAAGGTTATTGAAGCAAAAGCTATGGCAGAAGCTAAAGGTGAATCTGCTAAAGTTGAAGTTAAAGAAAAAGACGGTATTGTTATTGCTGAAAATCTTAAGCGCAAATACCTATCGGAAGCGGAAGGTATTAAAGAGAAGGCTAACAGCATGAAGCTTCTTGATGCTGTAGGCAGAGAACATGAAGAGTTCAAACTTGAACTTGATAAAGAAAAAGAAATCGAACTTGCTAAGATCACCATTCAAAAGGATATTGCGCAGGCACAAGCTTCTGTTATCAATGAAGCACTTAAATCGGCTAAGATCGATATTGTTGGTGGAGAAACTATGTTCTTCGATAAGATTATTGGTTCCATTGCACAAGGTAAATCTATTGACCGCATGGTAGATAATAGTGAGGTCCTTACAGACGTCAAGGAAACACTTATCACTGGTGATGCAGATTACTTCCAGCAGCAGCTGAAGACCCTTATGGGTAGATTCAATATGTCTTCACAGGATCTTATGAATCTAACAATTTCGGGCGCTGTAAGTAAAATGATGAAGTCAGCTTCTGGTACTGATCGCACAATGCTAGGCAAGTTACTTGATACTGTTAATAAAGCAGGTGTTGCTGATTTACCAGCACATATCGTGAACACAACTCTTGGAGAGTAATATGGATAACGGTACTTATGAAGTCATAAAAAGCCGTCTTGGAAAACAAGGGGACGACTTAATCACTAAAGCTGAAAAACTGAATACAGTTAGAAAAGAAGTATTCGGGTCAATAGAATCAAAGTTATTGTCCAGTGAGCGTATTCTGACAGAGAACAACTGTATTCCACGTGATATGGCACCAGTGGATGATTGTTTTCTATTTGGTTATAACGTCCATATAGGATTGAAGCAAAAAGTAGAATTGGCAGATGTATTCTCAATCTATAAATACGGCGAAGAGGGATTCACTAGAGAATCCCTTGAGCTGATAAATAACGAGCAATTTAAGAAGGATTTTGACGATTTATACAGATACTATAAAAATACTTTCTTTGCCAAGTTCACCATCCTAGAACCATTCTTTTATATGGTGTTCCAAACGGGAAAGAGTTCAACAGACATTAAAGTCTTTAAGTGGCAGATTGATGGGAATAAACTTATCTATGTTGATGCAAGAAGTGAACATGAGGTTAAGTTCCATTTAGGCAATGATTTTGAGTTTGTCAAAGCAAGCAGAGATCATCAGCGTACTGGTCTTCACCCCCATGTATCTATTTTAGATAAAATATTTGTTGAAACAATTGGTGGAGACTTAACAATCAAAATTGAAGACAACACAGACACTGGAAGAGGTATTTATTCTGAGGATGTTGAAGACAAGGACCAAAGTCTTGACGATGCAGACATATCGTATGTTGATTTAGGGCAATTAATAATACTGAAAATACTGCCATATAAAGAGCGGGAGTATAGGTATTTTGTCTTTAATGACAAGATAAAAAGTGTTCAAAGAATTGATTCAATTGAACACACGTGTAAGTTGCTTCCAGGGGGACACGGCATTATCTTCCCGCAGGGGTATTATCTACAAAATGGTGAGTTCAAGTTATTTGAAGTTCCAGTAGAACAGCCTGTGTTTGACGAGCTTATAACGTCATCAAATGGTGAGGATTATCAGTATATTTTCTACAATATGAATAGTGGAACCTATCTAATCTATTCATATAATGTTATTGAACAAACCATTGATACCCCAATTATTTGTAGTGGGTATTCTCACTTTAACAATGGTGAGATGGTTGTATTTAGACATGAGAAAGACCCTCGTAAAAATCATTCTTTACAAGTATGGCAAACACCATATGTAGGCAAGGATTACGAGCTTGCTGGCGATAATGAGTCTGAACTCTATAAGATCGGAAACAAAGATGTCGTTAATTGTATTGCGGCTTGTAGAGGTGTTGGAAAACTCATAAAAAAAGGTGAGAGTTACCAGAGTGTTTATTTAGATATCGTAAAGGAATCTCAGAGCATTTTGGACGCCTACTTCTGGTTAGAAAAAGACGAAGCCTTTAGTATTGCAGATGATCTTAAGAAGATTAAAGAAACATCAACCTTTGCCATTGGTGAATTCGAAAAGGTCACACGCATAAAAAAATGCCACTAAAAAGCAAGTCGAAGAAGTGACTGAGGAAACTGAAGAGCTTCTTAAAAAGCTAGAGTATGGAACATTTGATAATGTGAACGAATATGTAGATGTGCTTGGAGAAATTAGAAACCTTAGAGGTAAGATTGTTTCTTTAAGAGATCTTATGTATGTTGACCCTGAACTTGTAGACAAGCTGGACGGTAGTGTTAAAGATAAGAACGACGAGTTCTCAAATCAGTGTATTACGTTCCTAATTGGTCCAGATGGGTTAAAGCCTTATGAAGATGCCATTGATGATCTTAAGAGTGGTATTGATGACGTAACAAAGTCTCAAGAAGGTGTAGAACTTTCAGAGAAAATGGATAAAACCTCTGGTGATCTTGAACTTCTTATGGACATTGTCAGTAATTTCAAGATTGATGATCCAACTGTATCAACAGAAATAATTGAAAAAATATCATCCTTGTTCTCGATGCTTAATAATGCGAAAGCGAAGTTGAAAACTAAGATTGACGCTTTTTTCTAAAAGTGAAATGTCAATTCAGTTTAATGCTCAAATGAAGCTTCTTGGTCAAGCGGTGGTTAATTATCTTGAGGTTTCTGATACGGAGGACAAATGCGACAATGCCTTAAATAAGGTTATGGTTCAGTTGCAAGAACTAGAAGGAAAGTTTTCTGAGTTTGATGAGTATCTTGTTAAACTCGATGAAAAAAGAGAAGAGATTTATAGCGCGTTTGAAACAAGAAAACAGGCTATACTCGATAAACTAAACAAAAGATTGGTTGCGCTCTTTGATTCATCAGAGCGAATAATTAGTGGTATTGAAAATAGAGTAAAGTCATTTGATTCCATTGATAAAATTAATGGGTATTTAGCAACAGACATCATGGCAGAGAAGGTTCGAGATATTATTTCTGAACTGAGAAGCTTGGAGATAGTGTTAAAGCAGATGAGATCAGTTCAAAGTTAAAAGCGCTTAGAGAGAATACGATTCGTCAGTTGAAAGACAGACAGGAGCTCTATCTGAGTGGAGAAGATATTATCAAGTTTGGTGAACATCATTTCTCTGTGAATAGGAAAAATATTGATTTATCAATTGTTCAGAAAGATGGAAAACTATTCTATCATATTACTGGAACAGATTACTGGGACGAAGTGAAGCACGAAGGCATAGATACTTACAAACACGTATTTGAGCAGAGTTTAGTGTCAGAAAATGTAGATGTTTATCGTGGTGAATACTTGGCATACACTGTCTTTGAAGCTGCAAAAAATAAGGTGTTCGAGGATCTGGACGTTCTTCATGCAATGTCAGTAACTCAACTTGTTGAAGCTGTTCGGACGTTTATGGAAAAAAGATATCAGGAAGGGTACACAAAAGGTGTACATGATGAAGATGCAGCAAAGATTCTACATGCCCTTCTTGACTTGTACCATAATGTGGACCTTCTGATTTATCGTCATGAAGTTAGGGCCATGGCTAGACTATATTGGAGTCGTTTAGTTAATGCAGATGCTAAAAAACTGCTTATTTCTCGTTTGGAACATTTAGCGAAGATTACATCATTCTTTGATAGAGAGCCAAACCTAGATAACTACCTACCATTTGTAGTCACTAAGCTTGAAATGGCCCATGAACACTTTAGTGTATATTCTGGATCGGATATACCAGAAGCGGCTGAGTACCTTTGTAAAGAGCTAATGGCTGGAGAATCATTCGTAATTAGTCAAAACGCCAAACGTGTATATGATGGATTTGTTGCCTATTTACGTGATAAAGATGCTCTTGAAACCTTTAATGAGTCACTAAAGAGTTGTGCTCATGACCTAGAAGGTCAATTCTTCTTGGCAAAAGAATGGGTGTCCGCATATTGGCAGGACCAACTTAACAATAATGAAAAACGTATTGAACTTGATGAGGATGAGTTAGAAGGCGTTTTAAGTGAAATAATCGTGCTTCTATTAGAAGACGAAGTGAATATGAACAGTGTTGTCCAGTCGTCGACTAAAGCAACAGTTGAAGGTTTGGTTGGAACACATAATATTATTGACAAAGGTGTCTATCAGTTAAGTTATACAGATTTTATGGAGAAGCTTAAAACTTATACTCAGGTAACAGTAAATGATTACATTGAGTATCAAGAAACAAAGAAGGAATTGATTCGAGACTTTAAAAATGACTTGAGACTAGATGACTTCAAACCTACTGTTTTAACGTCTTTTGTAAGAAATAAACTTATAGACAAAGTATACTTACCACTGATTGGTGACAATCTTGCAAAGCAAATGGGTGTTGTGGGTGACAATAAACGTACGGATCTTATGGGACTCCTACTTCTTGTATCCCCTCCAGGGTATGGTAAAACAACGCTAATGGAATACATTGCAAATAGGCTTGGATTTATTATGGTCAAGGTCAATGGACCATCACTCGGGAATGAAGTGACATCGCTTGATCCTTCAAAAGCAAGTCATTCCAGTGCTAAAGAAGAGCTTAGAAAATTGAATTTAGCTTTAAAAATGGGGAACAATATTATGCTGTATGTCGATGATATTCAGCATTGTCATCCTGAGTTTCTTCAGAAATTCATTTCACTATGTGATGGTCAGCGTAAAATTGAAGGTGTACATAATGGCGTTGGTCAAACATTTGACTTAAGAGGGAAGAAAATTGCAGTTGTTATGGCAGGAAATCCGTATACAGAAAGTGGCGAAAAATTTAAAATTCCAGATATGCTTGCAAACCGTGCGGATGTATACAATTTAGGTGATATGCTCCGAGAAAACGAAGATGCCTTCAAATTGAGTTATCTTGAAAACAGTTTAACTTCAAACCCTGTGTTGTCAAAATTAACAAATCGCAATCAAGCAGACCTATACGGCCTTATTGAAATGGCCGGTGGTGCAGACCGTGAAACAATAAAGCTTGAAGGCAATTACACAGCAGACGAGCTGAATGAGTATGTTCTAGTCATTCAAAAGCTAAACATTGTACGAGATATAGTACTTAAAGTGAATATGGAGTATATTTACTCAGCTGCCCAAGCTGATGAATACCGTACAGAACCAGCCTTTAAACTACAAGGGTCTTATCGTAATATGAATAAGATTGCTGAAAGGGTTGTATCTGTAATGAATGATGAGGAACTGTTTGGACAGATTGTTGCTAGTTATGAAAACGACTGTCAGACACTGACAACAGGTGCTGAATCCAATATGCTTAAGTGGAAAGAAATCACGGATTGCATGACAGAGGAGGAGCTTAGTCGTTATACTGACATCAAGAAAATGTTCAATAAGAACAAACTTGCAAAAGGTGACGATAAAATGGGACAAGCAGTTGTTGTCCTAAGTGACTTGGCTGAAGAAATAAGCGCTATTAAGGACATATACAGAAGTAAACCATCTAGTGGCTCGATCTCAATGGATCAGTATGTAGATGTTTTAAAAGATCTGACAGAGAACATCAGAAAAATTAAAGATGTATATGAACGAATTGATAAAGAACAAAGAAAAAGATACCTAGTTATTAAAAGAGAAATATAACTGATCCTATAGTCCGAATGCTTAATAAGTGTTTGGGGTATAGGATTTTTATTGCCCTTGTTTAAACAATATCTTAAAAATGACTTGCTTAGAAAATGTGATGAAACTATACTGTTATTGCGAGTGATAATCGTTATCGAACGATGTGTAAGAGGTGTATTCAAGGAGTACATAATGAAAACGAACAAAATTAATTCAGCTGTACTCTAGAGCAAACCTGCTTGTGGACAGTGTATTTGAATTATCCATACCAGCAAAATCAGTGTTAAAGGGTGGTAGAACAGTAAAAGATGTTTGCGGTTTTTTAATACCCTTAAGTGGTCAAGCCATATATAAGGTTAATAATACGGAGTATCACCTTTCACCAGGATTCATTCTTCATGCTGGGTCTTCAATGCCATTATCGAAGGAAGTTGTAGGAGATCAAAAGTGGGATTACATCCTTATGCATTATAAGGTCATTGGTGAGAGTGAGAGCAAAATATATTTGGAAAACAAGGATTATGGCGTTAGTTTAAATGAAAGTCAAATGAATAAAGTTCAAGAGCTAGCTCGAGGACTTCTAAAACTGCATAAAAGAACAGATTTAAGAGAGCAACTTAAGAAAAAAATGTTGCTGTATGAGTTTATTGAATACCTTCTACAAGCGAAATATGAGACTGGCCTTCAAACAGATAACGAAAAAATTCAGTTTATTACTAATTACATGAAAGAGCATATAGACAAAGTGGTCACTGTATCTTCATTAGCCGAAAAAGTGGGCATGTCTGATAAAAGCTTTGCTTATATGTTCAGTAAGACAATAGGAATAAGTCCAAAGAAGTATTTAATGAGTTTAAAGGTGAAAAAAGCTGAAAGACTATTACTTGGGTCTGACCTCCAAGTTACTGAAATTGCAGAGCTAGTTGGTTGTGACGATGCATTATATTTTAGTAGAATGTTCAAGAAAAACAGTGGTATTTCACCCAGTGAGTTTAGAAAAACATTCGGAAAAAGTCCATATTGATTCTGAAAAAATCCATTCATCTAGATGGATTCCTATGATATATTAATCGGAGTAATTGAGAACGAATCTCAATTTGTGTTGGTTATCTAGTCAAATAAGGAGCGTTTAGAATGAAAAGGATTTTTTCTTTTAATAACAGTACTAGTTATGTCACTAGTTTTGGCAGCGTGTGGTTCTAATAATGAAGCGGCACAGGCTGCTACTGAAGAGGCAACAACTGAAGTGGCTCAGGATGTTACCGAAGAAAGTGGTAAGGCATCAGATACAGAAGAGGAAGCTTCTACTCCTGAAAATAAATCATTTAAATTCATGATGGCGGGTGAACAAAGAGAGATCACTGTACCATACGAGCCTAAAAAAAATTGTTGTAATAGGCTATGACCTAATCGATATTGTGGATGCACTTGGTCACAAAGACAAAATTATTGGTGCACCAAATCCTCAAGACCCGATGTTTCCGTCATTCCTTGAAGGGTATGAGACTGTTCAATCTGTAGGGAGCTTGTTCGGTGATGACCTAGAGTCTGTTGCAAGTCTACAACCAGATTTAATCCTTGCTGGTGCAAGAACTATGGATCATACGACGATCTAAATGAAATTGCGCCAACAGCTTATTTTACGATTCCTGGTATGAATGAAGACGGCTTTGAAGAAAAGCTAAATAACAATATTAAAGATGTTGCCTATCTGCTAAATGATGAAGCAAAAGCAGTGGAAATAATCAAAGCTCTAAAGGCGGACATGGAGAATGTTAGATCATTAGTTGGTGGAATTGAAGATTCAAGAGCATTATTCCTAACAGCGATTGGGAAAACAATGAATGTGTTTACTGATAATCCAGAATCAAGATATGCATTTGTATACAACGAATTTGGTCTTGACGCAATTACAGCTGTCGATGAACTTGCTATGGAAGACAAACGTGTAAATGATGGTGAATCCTCTCGTCATGGTAACTCAGTTTCTTTTGAATTCATAAGTTCAAAAAACCCTGATTACATACTTGTATTAGATCTTGGTGTAACGACAGGACGTTCAGATATTCCAGTAAGCGATACGCTAGATAATCCACTAGTGGCATCTACAAACGCAGCTCAAAATGAGAATATTGTTTATCTTGACGGAACTTCGTGGTACTTGGCGACAGGTGGGATTGAAGCAACACAAATCATGATGAAAGAACTAGTTGAGGCATTTGGAAAGTAAAATGAAAACTATAACTAAAGAAAAACAGATCAACGGGCTTCGAAAGGGCCTGTTGATCTTTCTAACATTAATTTTGATTGGAATTTCTATTGCATTTGGATCAGAAAAACTTAATTGGAATGAGGTCTTTGACCAGACCTCTTTTTCTCATGTCATACTCGTGAACAGTCGTCTTCCAAGAACACTCAGTATTCTTATAAGTGGTTTTGGTATTAGTATTGCGGGACTAATATTCCAACAAATTAGTCAGAATAAATTTGTGTCGCCAACAACTGCAGGATCTGTAAGTGGAGCTCAGTTGGGGGTGGCTTTATCGATGGCATTTATACCGACCCGTAGTACAGCGGTTATGATGGGAATGGCGTTTGCGTCATCTCTTATGGTGTCGTTTATTTTCATGGGTATATTGAAGCGGCTTAAGTTCAAAGAGCTTGTATATGTACCACTTCTTGGACTCATGTTAGGGAGCCTTGTCACCTCAATTACAACTTTCATTGCGTACAAGTTCAATTTTCTTCAAGCTCTACAAGGGTGGTTTTACGGTAGTTTCTCATTGGTTATTGCAGGACGTTTTGAACTTATATACTTTGTTATTGTGGCATTAGTTCTAGCTTTTGCATATGCAAAGGCGTTTACAATTGCGTCTGTTGGTGAATCATTTGCGACAAATTTAGGTGTTAACTACCAGAAGATTGTTAATGTTGGACTTATCATTACAGCTGTTGTTAGTGCATCAGTTGTAATTGTTGTTGGGAGCATACCGTTTTTAGGTCTTGTTATACCTAACATTGTGACCCTTTATGCTGGTGATCATTTAGAAAAGAACATTCTTGATGTCGGACTCCTTGGTATGTCCATGCTTTTGATTTGTGACATACTCAGTAGACTTCTAATTTATCCATATGAATTACCAATAGCTCTTGTTGTAGGCGTATTAGGAACTGGCGGGTTTTTTATTGCTCCTGCTTGGAAAGGGGGCAAAAGTGCATGGCTAAAAAACTTGGAATACTGTCTACCATCATGCTTCTGTCACTTGCATTATTTCTGATGTATGACATGAACTTTGAAATTTTTTGATTATATCATTCAAAAAAGACTAGAAAAAGTCCTTAGCATGATACTTGTTGCCGTGGCAATTGGAATGGCTACACTAAGTTTCCAAGCGGTTACCAATAATCGAATTCTGACGCCAGGAGTCTTAGGGCTAGACGCCTGTATCAATTGTTTCAACTCCTTACAATCATTTTTTATTGGGAGTATGAGCGTACTTGTTACGAATGTGTATGTTAATTTTGCGGTGTCTGCTCTGTTGATGACAATTTTTTTCGATTGTATTGTATAAATGGGTGTTCGGTAGGGCTAAATCATTATTTCTAATAGTGCTTGTAGGTGTTGTTATGGGCACGTTTTTCACAAGTGTTAATGGAATGCTTTTAATAATGATTAGTCCAGACGTGTATAATCTTATTTTAGACAAGTTATTCGCAAGCTTTAGCATAGTACAAACAGAACTAATAGGTGTAAGTTTAATCATTATTTGTATGGTCTGTGCAGTTTTATACAGAAAACGACATGTTATGGATGTTATGTCACTAGGCAAGGATCATAGTATAAATCTTGGCTTAGACTATGATAAAGAAGTCATGATGATGTTGATTATGATTTTTCTTCTTGTTTCAATCTCAACGGCTCTAGTGGGACCAATTACATTCTTAGGTTTCTTTTCAGTGAATATTGCAAAAAACTATATGAATCATCATCAGCATGGTTATTTAATGCTAGGAACTTGCCTCATATCAGCTATGGTTTTATTCGTAGGTCAATTTATGGTTGAGCACATATTTGATTTTGGCTTACCTATCAGTGTATTGATCGGCATGGTAGGTGGGAGTTATTTCATATATATGTTGATGAAGGAGAATAAAGCATGATTCAAATAGAAAACATAACAAAGAAATACGGTGGTAAAATTGCTGTAAATGATATTTCATTAGATCTTCCTAAAGGAAAAGTAATATCAATGATTGGTCCAAATGGCTCGGGAAAGAGTACTCTGCTAGGTGTAATGAGTAGAACTCTAACAAGTGACAGAGGAGAAGTTCGTATAAATGGAATGAATCTTAATGACTGGAAAAATGATGATCTGGCTAAACATCTTGCAATAATGAAACAGTCTGAACATATAAGTGTTAGAATAACAGTTTACGATTTAGTTTGTTTTGGCAGGTTTCCTTACAGTAAAGGGAGGCTGAGCAAAGAGGATAAATCCATAATTGAAGAAGCTATAGAATATATGGATCTTGAAGAAATTAGAGAGTCCTATATAGATGAACTTTCAGGTGGTCAGCGTCAAAGGGCGTATATTGCTTCCATTTATGCTCAAGATACAGAGTACATTTTGCTTGATGAACCCCTCAACAATCTAGACATAAAGTATGCCTCGAATATGTTAAAGCTTTTAAGACAACTTGCAGTGGATAAAGATAAGACAATAATAATTGTTATACATGATATAAACTTTGCTTCTGCTTTTTCAGATCATATAGTTCTAATAAAAGATGGTGTTGTTGCATCTTCGGGTTCAGTCGATGAGATAATGCAACCAGATATTTTAGAGTCGATTTATGGTATGCCCTTTGAAATTTTAAATGTAAATGGCAAAAAAAATATGTTCTTATTTTTAAGTTCAATTTAATGCTCAGATGAATCCACTTAAAAGACTTAAGCGATATATAGCTTAGGTTTTTTTAGTTCATATGTCCTTCTGAAGTGTTAGAATATGTATATGAGGTGAGTTTGAAAATATACTAAAACAAATACATTTTGGAACAGGGTAAGGTGAAAATGAGATTAAAATCTGAAATAACCATGAAACAAATAACACTTGTAGAGCTGATGAAATGTCATAAACTTGAAGAAGTGTCTGGCTACTGCGCTAGCTGCAGTAATTATAAGCGAAATCATAGTTGTCCTGAATTTAATTTCGATATAGTTGGGTATTTGGGAAAGTACAATTATGCCACTGTTATTATGACAGGTATAGATACAAGAGAAATCAAGAAGCACCAATCAGAACTCATGATGAATGAGTATAAATCAAGGGTTTTTACAAATTACAAGATAAATAATCCAGATGTAAAAGCTGATTGGAATGCCATGCTTTCAATGTATGTGTTTGATCATGTGAAGACAAAAGTAGAGGAGAAACTACTAAAAGCAGAAAGTTTGATGCCTTCAAGTGTGAGCCTGCCACCTGGATCATGTACAAGATGTTCCAAGTGTAGTAGACAAGATGATACGGAATGTGTTTTGCCTGAAAAGCTACGATACTCTCTAGAAGCACTTGGCTTTCTAGTATCTGATATCTATAAAGACCATTTTGACATTGAACTTGAGTGGACAAAAGACGAACTGCCTGCTTCATTTATCACTTGTAGTGCGCTCTTAACTGTACATGAAATAGATATAGATAAAGTGCGTGAAGAATTGGGTATAATCGAAGTAGTGCTTTAATGAGAATCGATATCGTTGACTTAATTTCCAGATTGAACTATAATTTTTGGGAATGACATATACTACTAGGAGGAGAAGAGCATGAAAAATAGCTTAAAAAGAAAAATAGGACTTATTGCATTAATGCTTATAACATTACTTGTTATGAGTGGTTGTGCAAGTGAGCCAACACCAGTCGAAGAAGCACCACAGACTGAAGCAGTAGAAAGCGTTGAAACTGAGGAAAGCTCTGAGGCTGAAGCAACAGAAGAAGTGGCAGAAGAGCCTGCTGAGAAACCAGTTTTAAATATTGGAACACTTAAGGGCCCAACTGGTATGGGAATGATTCAGCTTATGGAAACAGATGAAGCTGGAACAAGCGCAATCGATTACAACTTTGAAGTTGCAGGTGCACCAGACCAGATAGTTGGTCAAATTGTAAAAGGAAATGTAGATATTGCGGCTGTACCATCCAATCTTGCCGCTGTCCTAGATGTAAAAACAGAAGGTAAGATTCAACTATTAGGTGTTAACACGCTTGGTGTACTATTTATAATGGAAAATGGTGAAGACGTTCAGAGTCTTGAAGATCTTAGCGGTAAAACAATTCTTGCATCTGGGAAAGGTGCATCGCCTGAGTACGTATTGAACTATATTCTGGAGCAAAACAGTCTTACAGACTCAGTAACAGTTGAATATGCTGTTGAACATTCAGAAGCAGCAGCAAAAAACGGTATCTGGTGAATCAAAAATATCTATGTTGCCACAACCGTTTGTAACAACAACTTTACTAGGTGGTGAAAAGTCAAGAATCGCTCTTGATTTAACAACTGAGTGGGAGAAAGCAACGGATGGATCAGTTTTACCAATGGGAGCAATTATTGTGAATAAAGCTTTCGCAGAAGCTAATCCTGAGCTTATAGCAACGTTTATGCAAGAGTATAAGGTATCGGTAGACTTTGTTAACACGAATCCTAAAGAGGCTGGTATGTTAATTGAGAAGTTCGGTATTCTTCCAAAAGCTGCTATAGCTACAAAAGCTATTCCGAATTGTAATATTACACTTTTAAATGCACAGGAAGCAAAACCATCGGTTCAGAAATTCCTGGAAATCCTTCATGGTTTAACCCGAAGTCTGTAGGCGGTAAATTACCGGAGGACTCATTCTACTATGAAGAGAATTAAACTGGGAGAAGGATTTTTAATCCTTCTCTTTTGGATTGCAATATGGTGGCTCGTTTCAGCGGCTGCTGACAACTTTATAGTCCCTTCACCACTTGAAACTGGAAGGGTGTTATTGTCGCTGCTATCAGATGTGGGCACATATTCAATCATTTTATCCAGTTTAAGTAGGGTGTTGTTAAGTTTATTAATTGGCATTTTACTTGGTGTTGTGTTTGGTATTTTAGCAGGTGTGAACGAATTTGTTTACAAGTTACTTATTCCTGTGGTTAATTTTATTACGGCAACACCAGTGGTTTCGTTTATTATTATTCTATTTATGTATATTAAAAACGATTCCCTAGTTCCTGTAATATGTGGGATTCTATTATGTTTCCCGATTATATACAACAATGTTCTTCATGGGTATAAAATGGTCAGCGATGAGCTGGTTAGTATGTCTAACATATACCGAGTGCCAATGAAACGGAAAATAGTAAAGTTATATATTCCGAGCACGTTGCCCTATATTTTTTGCAGGCACCTTAACAAGTGTTGGAATCTGCTGGAAGGCAACTATAGCAGCAGAACTCATTGGTATAATAAATAACTCAATTGGTCTTCAGCTATACAATGGCAAAGTGTTTTTAGAGTATGATTATGTATTTGCTTGGACTATTTTAATTGTAATATGTAGTGTTCTTATTCAAAAAGCTGCACAATTTGCAATTCAGAAAGTCAATATTTATGAAAGGTTCAAGGTGATTTAATGGAGATAATCAAAATCAGTAAATCCTTTGGATCACTTGATGTTATAAAAGATTTTTCTCTACAGGTTAAAGATGGTGAAGTTGTTTGTTTGCTGGGTCCTTCTGGCTGTGGCAAGTCAACACTTCTAAAAATATTATCTGGTCTTGATATCGCATTTGAAGGCCAGCTTGACGGATTTGAAAACAAGCGAGTATCCTATGTTTTTCAAGAAAGTAGATTGCTCCCTTGGTTAACTGTTAAGGGAAATCTACATTATGTTCTTGAAGGTCATGTGCTTGAAACAGAAATTCATGAGCATGTTGATGCATTCTTAGAAAAGGTTGGATTAATCGAGTTCAAAGATAGTTATCCAAATACTTTGAGTGGTGGTATGAAACAGCGTGTTTCTTTGGCGCGGGCCTTTTCAATGCCCCATGACATCCTACTTTTAGACGAACCCTTTCAAGGACTTAATATTGAGCTGAAAGATCAGCTCATGAAGCTTCTTGAGAATCTGATTGAACAAGATCAAAAAACGGTTATTATGGTGACACACAATTTGGAGGAAGCTTATCGATTAGGGGATAAGGTTGTGAAACTGATTGGTTGTCCAATAACTGATTTTGAAATTATAAAGGAAAAGTCTGAATGAGACATGAAAAGTGAGGGTAGGAGACGTTTTTTATGGAACGTCTCTTTTTTTATATAGCCCCCCACAATATACCCTATATACTTGACTGATTTCACATTCTGAGTTAATTTAAGATTACTGACGGATTTGGTCAATCTGTCGAAATCGTATTTCAGAGGTGAGAATAATTCAAGTAAAAAAATTAGAAGTGAAAAATAAAATTCTGGAAGCAGCAAAAGAGGAATTTCTTAGTGTTGGATTCCAGAAAGCTTCATTGAGAGAAATTGCCGCAAGGGCTAAGGTTACAAAGGGCAATATATACGTGTACTTCAAAAATAAGGACGAGCTGTTTAGCGTTTTGGTTCAACCTGCAATTGATAATTTCTTCGAAGCACTGGACTACGATTACACTCAGATGGACAGTGAGGATATCGTAATGGAGCTTTATTCAGAAGATCACACAAAAGAGAGCTTTTTTAAACATGTCGAGATCGTCACATCACATAAAGAAGAAATGCAACTCTTGCTCTTTTGCTCCGATGGATCAAGTCAGGCTAATTTCAGAGATGATATAGCCGAAGCTTACGAGAGAAATTCGGCTCGATTCTATAATCATGTGGAACGGTATGTGCCGAGTTTTAAGAACAATATAACACATATGTTTATGCATGCCTGTGCTTTGCTATATATCAGTTTTATTGAAGAAGTAATCAAGCATGAGCCTAGCGAGGAAGACCTAACCATGTATATAACTCAGATGTCTACTTTTGTACGATCAGGTATGCAGGGCATATTAAATAGCTAAATTCAGATAGGTATAATTCAGCATCCATTTATTAGAGGAATGGGTGCTTTTTTTATTTTCTATTGAAAATGATTATCATTTCTATTGACATAATGAAATGTTAGAGTACAATAAAAACCAGTGGTATTTATAGAGAGGAGCTTATGATGAATGGTTTTATAAAAATGCTTTCTTATGCAGATGAGCATAAGAATAAGTTGTACCAAGCACTTATACTAATACTTTTGAGCGTTTTGGTTGGGGTAATACCTTACCTATTGCTCCACAGACTGCTGGAACTATTTATGGAAGGTAATAACATTCAGTTGCAAAGTGTAATGACACTTACAGCTGCAATAGGTGTCGCTCATTACATAAAAAGCTGGTTGCTTGGGAAAGGGCTGACAGCATCACATGAAATGGCTTATGACACTTTAATGGGGATTAGAAGAGCCTTTGCAGAAAAGCTGATGAAACTTCCAATGGGTGACATTCAGGAACGAGGCGTTGGTGCGTACAAGAAAAATTTAGTAGATGATATTGAGCAAATTGAGATATTACTCGCTCATATGATCCCTGAGGGAGTGCCATACCTATTAAGTCCACTAGTTGTTCTAATAACATTGTTTGTTGTAGATTGGCGACTGGCTTTACTTGCCATGGGGTCTATACCATTTGGACTTGTACCAATAATCATCATGATGGTATCGGGTGTAGAGAAAATGAAGCTCTATTATGAGTCGGAAAAAGAAATGAACAAAACGATTGTTGAATACATTTCAGGAATGGAAGTTATTAAAATTTTCAACAGAACAACTGGTTCATTCGAAAAATATGTGAAGAATATAAACAACTATAAAGATTTTACTTTGGAATGGTTTAAAGCTTCATGGACATTTATGGCCATGTATTCTGCGGTTTTACCTTGTACAATTCTACTGCTGCTTCCAGTTGGTCTTATTTTCTACATAAATGGATCATTAACATTTAGCACACTAATATTCTCACTTTTACTAACAATGAGTATTGGCATGCCTTTAGTGAAGCTTGTTGAGTTTATACCAGCGATTCCAAACCTGTCCTATAAATTTGAAGAACTTGAGAAAACATTCGAAGGTCGAGAATTAATGGCTGAGGACAAGGGACTTTCACCTGACAATTACAATGTGAACTTTAGTAATGTTTCTTTTGCATACGACGAAATCAAAGTTGTAGACCAAGTTAATTTTGAAGCCAAAGCAGGTGAAGTGACAGCTATTGTCGGAGAATCGGGTAGCGGTAAGAGTACACTTGCTAGGCTTCTAGTACACTACTGGGACATTGATGAAGGCTCAATTAACATTGGCGGTGTTGATATTCGTGATATGTCGATGGACAAGTTAATGGAAATTGTTAGTTTTGTATCACAAGATACTTTCCTTTTCAATATACCAATCATTGAAAATATTCGTCTGGGTAAACCAGGAGCAACGGATGAGGAAGTTATGGAAGCTGCTAAAGCGGCAGAGTGTCATTCATTTATTACGGAACTAAGTAATGGATACTACACAATGCCTGGAAATAGCGGTGATAAACTCTCTGGTGGTGAAAAACAACGGATCACGATTGCAAGAGCAGTCCTTAAAAACGCGCCTGTCATCGTACTTGACGAAGCAACTTCATCAACTGACGCTGAGAATGAGGACAAAATTCAAGAGGCAATCAATAAGCTTGTTGTTGGAAAAACACTGATTGTAATTGCGCATCATCTTTCTACTATTGTACAAGCGAATCAAATAATCGTCATGAACAAGGGTAAGCTTAGCGCGAAAGGAACACACGGTGCCTTACTTGAGCAGTCGAAGGATTACAAACAATTATGGGATGCGTACATTGAATCTACACAGTGGGATCTGAGCGTGAAGGAGATTAATGATGTGGAATATAGTCAAACGAATCATTCAGCTGTCTAAGGACAAAAAGTGGAAACTCAAACTGGCAATAGGACTGGCGTTTTTTGAAGGTGTTTTTACTATAGGGCCTGAAATGCTAGTCATGTTCAGTGTTTATAGCGTTGTAAATGACACGATGAACATGGAAACAGTCAAACTCATAGGTCTACTTATGGTTATCAGTGTAGTCTTTAGGGCACTGTTAAGAAGGCTTATTGATGGTTTCCAGAGTGGTGCTGGTTATGAAATCATGGCAGATGAAAGAATGGAAATAGGTGATCATCTGAAAAGACTACCTATGGGATTCTTTTCAAGTGGTTCAATAGGAGACGTGACAGCGATTGTGACAACAGACATAACCTTTGTTGAAATGTATGGCATGCAGACAATAACTAAGATTGTAAATGCGTACGTCCATATGGGGTTAGGCTGCATTATGATGACAGTTTTTGATTGGCGAATGGGCATAGTTGCAGTTGGTACCATCATTCTTGCAAACATAGCCTTAAAGAATATGGACAACGTTTCTAAAAAACACTCCAAAATTCGTCAAGATCAGATGGGAGAACTTGTTGGATCTGTAATTGAGTTTGTCAAAGGTATTGGAGTCATAAAAGCCTTTAATCTTAAGGGCAAGCAGATGAAGAAGGTAGATGACAGTTTCAAAAAAAACCAGAGATGCAGCAATCGATTTCGAAGAGACCTTTGCCGCTGCCATTATCAAGTTCCAAGGTAGTTTTGCAATTGGTATAGGCGGAATTTTAATGATGGTTTCATGGTTATTGATTCGAGGCCAAATTGACTACACCTTTGGTTTAATTATTATGATCTATGTACTTCAATTTTTTCTCGCCGTATCAAGTTCTAGGATCTGTAGGAGCCCTTGCACGGATTATGGAAGCTGGTCTTGATAGATATGATGCGGTAATGAAAGAGGAAATTATTGATGCAGATGGTACGGATATTCAGCTCGAAAACTTCGATGTAAGCTTTGACAACGTGACATTTGCATATGAAGAGGAAAATGTTCTGAAAAATGTTAGTTTCGAAGTCAAAGAGAACAGTATGACAGCACTAGTGGGAAAATCGGGTTGTGGTAAAACGACAGTAACCAATTTAATAGCACGGTTTTGGGATATTCAAAAAGGTCAAATTCGTGTTGGTGGTGTAGATGTCAAGGAAATGACAAGCGACAGTCTTCTACGCAATATCAGTATGGTGTTTCAAGATGTATATCTCTTTGAGGACACCATAATCAACAACGTTAAGTTTGGAAAGCCAGATGCAACAATGGAAGAAGTTGTTGAAGCATGCAAAAAGGCGCGCTGCTATGACTTTATACAATCTCTTGATAATGGCTTTGACACACTTGTTGAAGAAGGTGGTTCATCACTATCAGGTGGAGAAAAACAACGTATATCTATAGCGCGAGCAATTTTGAAGGACGCACCGATTGTCCTTTTAGATGAAGCTACAGCAAGTGTTGATCCTGATAATGAGAAATATATTCAGCAGGCAATCACTGAGTTAATTAGAAATAAAACGCTCATTGTTATTGCTCATAAATTGAGAACAATAAAACATGCAAGTCAAATAGTTGTGTTAGACAAAGGTGAGATCACTGAGATTGGGAATCACGATTCCTTAATTGCTGAGAACGGTCTGTACAAAGAGCTATGGGATAGAAGATCAGTGGCAAATAAATGGAAGCTACAAGCATCATAAGGGGATAATATGATTGAAAAACTTACAGTAAAAGACTTAATAAATATTGGTATATTCAGTGCTATGTACATTGTCACTATGATGGTTATTGTCACAGTGTTTGGAAGTGTTCCGATTTTGTATCTTATTGTACCTTTACCAGTGGGGATCGGTTGTGCAGTTGTTTATTCACTGCTTGTTATGCGTGTACCCAAAAAAAGGAGCAGTGCTTCTTTTATCAATACTGTTGTCGGTTATGTTTGTTGCAACAAATTGGATAGCTGTACCATACTCAATTTTCTGTGGATTGATTGCTGAATGGCTCTTAAGCGCTTTTGGCAGAACTAGTGAAAAGGGGATTAGAGTAAGTTTTCTGGCGATGTCGTGCTCTACGGTAGGGCCTTTCTTAAGCATAATATTTATGAAGGATAAATTTATCCAGACTTGTGCTGAGTATTATGGAGCACAGTATGCACAGACTTTGTCTGATATGACACCACCATGGTTGATTCTGCCATTAATTATTTTAGCAATAGTGGGTGGAATCATTGGAAATGCATTTACAAAAAAAGCCCTTGGAAAGCATTTTAGAAAAGCGGGAATCGTATAATGATATTGAAGGAAACGGGTAGAAGCAGACATTCCTTAGTGGCTGTAGATCCTAGAAGTAAGTTTCTCCTTCTTCTTACATCCAATGTGGTTATGTTCAGTAGACCAGGCTTGGTACTTGAGATTTCTTTTGTGGCGCTTTTAACAATACTCTTTATGAATAATCGACAATATTTGACTGCAATAAAACTCGCAGTCGTATACACAGTACTCATTGTAGGGGACTTGTACGTGGTTCCAATGTTGCCAGGTGTTTTAAGTGTCCTAGCATTAACTTTGGTGAGAATAACCCGGTTGTACATTCCCATTGTATTAAGTTTCATTTATTTGATTCGAACAACAACAGTAAGTGAGTTTATAGCTGCATTTAGAAAAAAAATGAGGTTTCCAGAAACATTCATTATACCATTCACAGTAATGTTTAGATTTTTTCCCGACACTTGCTGAGAAGTGGCGAAATGTAAAAAATGCTATGGGGTTTAGAGGCATTAAAGTTGGGCTGTTGTCCATGCTTATACACCCATTTGAAACCCTTGAGTATATTTTAGTACCACTATTAATGTCATGCGCTAAGACTGCCAATGAGCTAACAGCAGCATCACTTTCAAGAGGACTCGCCATTGACGCGAAAAGGACGTGTTTTCAAACCGTAAGATTTGGATTTTCAGACGTTATTCTTTCAACTTCAGCTGTTGTAATGATTGGTATGGTAATACTGCAAAGAGGTGCCATATGATCCATTTAAAAAATGTGAATTTTGAGTATGATTCTATCGAAAAAGTTAAAGCTGGTTTGAAGGATGTTAACTTAAGTATTTCAAGTGGTGAATGCGTTGTAATATGCGGAAGAAGTGGGTGCGGTAAGTCAACGTTACTTAGGATTATAAATGGCTTGATTCCCCATTTTTACGAAGGGAATCTAAGTGGGCAGGTATATGTAAAAAATCAAAACATGAGGGCTTCTGATCTCCATAATGTATCGAAATTGGTTGGTTCTGTGTTTCAAAATCCGAGCACTCAGTTTTTTAATGTAGATACAACCAGCGAGTTGGCTTTTGGTTGTGAAAATATTGGCTATCCTAGAGCTAAAATACATCAACGCATTCAAGAAGTAACGGATCTGTTTGGCTTGGAAACATTAATTGATAGAAATATTTTTGATCTGTCAGGTGGTGAGAAACAAAGAATTGCCTGCGCTTCTATACATGCGTCTTCACCAGAAATATATGTCATGGATGAACCGACTGCCAATCTGGACAAAAGCTCTATTGACAGGTTAAGAGAAATTATTAAGGTGCTTAAGGATAGTGGAAAAACTGTTGTTATCTCTGAACACCAGCTTTACTATCTAAAAGGTTTAGCAGACAGATACGTCTATATGAAGGACGGCAAAGTAGAAAGATCTTACAAAGCATCAGTCTTCGAGCGGTTGGAAACGGAGACAATGAATATGATGGGGCTTAGGTCAGCCAAACTACCAAAGTTTAAAAGCGCACTTAGATTATTCAATATGAGTGGAACGAGTCAATTGACAGTAGATGATTTAAAATTTAAAAGAGGCCGCAAGACAATTGTGGACATTCCAAAACTCAGCATTGATAGAGGTGACATACTTGCCATTACAGGTGAAAATGGGGCTGGAAAATCTACACTAATACAGTGTCTTAGCGGCATGTTGAAACACAAAGGAACCATTCGTTTCAAAGAAGAACTTGTTAAAAGCAAACGGATGAAAGACAAGTGTTTTGTTGTTATGCAGGATGTTAACAGCCAGCTTTTTGCTGAAAGTGTTTTTGAAGAAGTTGGATTGAATGTACCAGAGGAAAAAAGATCTGAAATCGATGAAATTCTTAAAATGTTAAGTTTGGAAAAACTAAGAGATAAACACCCTATGGCTCTTTCGGGGGGAGAAAAACAACGTGTGGCAATTGCCAGCTCTTTGGTAGCAGGTAAGGAAATACTCATTTTTGATGAACCAACAAGTGGCTTGGATCGTAGAAGTATGGAACAAATGAGTCTGCTCATAAAAAACATAATCGACAAACTGTTTTGTGTCATTATTGTCACCCATGACGACCAACTTATAGATCATTGCTGTAATCGAGTAATGAATCTAAAACATGGTGGGATTCATGAATCGTACCACATTACTAGAAATGAGCACTTAGAATCCAAATTACTAAGTAGGACAGCAGAATAAATCTGTTGTCCTTTTTTTATGTGTAGCAGACATTCAAATGTCAACTTGATAAAAATAATTGGGTATAAACAGGTAACACGAATTACAAGCAAAGCAAAGGAGATCGGGGGAAGGTTCTAGAATTCTCAAAAGTAGGAGGAAAATATGGCTATATATTGTTTTAGTGGATCTGGAAATTCTTTTTTTATTGCTAAAAATATTGCAGACGATTTAAATGTTGGACTCATGAATGTAATGCATGTATATGAGAAGGAAATCATAATTGATAATGATGAATACATTGGGATTGTATTCCCAACATATGATTTCAAACCACCGCAACCAGTTAAAGATTTAATTAATAAGATTCAAGCAAATGAAAAGGCATATGTTTTTCTTGTATCTACTTACGGGGTGGGTACCTTGGGCCTTCTGGACAACATAAAAACTGATTTAAAGTCTA
>JDSF01000273.1_pt1 | contig 27395 bp, 29 predicted proteins | sample 199441 | NCBI WGS metagenome assembly JDSF01 (sample SAMN02592751, study PRJNA231836) | bioreactor metagenome | isolation source: continuous culture bioreactor denitrification-DNRA | place: Germany: Bremen
CTGGGTCAACATCAAATTCGGTAAGGTCAATCGATGGAACGCCGTAGTGTTTCGATAAAAAAGAAGCGAGATCGTGCTCTTGAACATACCCTAATTTAACCAGTGCAGCACCTAAGCGAATACCTTCTTTTTTTTTGTTCTGCAATAGCATTTGCTAATTGGTTGTCAGAAATCAGTTGATTTCTGACCAGCAGTTCCCCAAGGCGGCTGACACTCATTTTATTTAGAACCCTTCCCCTCTTCAGGAGATTGAACAAAATCCATTAAATACTGTTTCATAAAACCAGATTCAGGCTTAATCGCTGTCCATAATGCAAAAGCATCTTCCCCTTGTGCAGCCAGCATGGCTAACCCATCGCATGAAAACAAATTTAATGCTCTCGCACGTTTAATAAGTGGCAGTCTCAGAAAGAGAATATATCATATCGTATATTAAAGCGCTAGCCTTAATGTATTCCAATGGTAAAAAGCTTATATTTTCTCCCTTAAGACCGACTGACGTCGTATTAACCACAAGGTCAGCCAAAGCAAGATGCTCAATATAAAAGGGATTTCCATAGTCAGTAGAAAAAAATTTAACCTTTGGAAAATGGGCCACCAAAGTAGCAACAAGCTCTTCAGCACGAGCCACTCTTCGATTTGCAACGATAATTGATTCGACACCGGACGAGGCCAGCGCAACGACTGCAGCACGGCACGCGCCCCCAGCTCCCAAGACAACAGCCAATTTTCCATTTGGGAGAAAACTCAACTCTTCCTGGAGAGTTCGCCTAAATCCCGAAACATCCGTATTGTATCCGATGAGAATACCGTCCTGATTAACAACAGTATTTACCGCACCAATAAGGCTTGCAGAGAGATCAACCCTATCAAGCAAAGGCAAAATGTTTTCTTTATGAGGAACAGTGACATTAAAACCAGAGACATTAAGTGAACGCAAGCCCAAGATTGCAGAGGGAAGACCCTCGTCACTGACGCAAAAAGGAACGTAGACCGCATCTAATCCATATTCATGAAATGTATGGTTCTGCATTAATGGAGATAACGAATGAGAAACTGGATTGCCAAGCAACCCGTAGACTTTAGTTTTACCCGACACATTCATACTTATCTAGTCCTCTTTTAACGATAAATATTCTTGAAACTGCACAACCTGAACTGTCTGCAAAATCTGACGTGAGGCTAGGACGTCGGCGGCAATAGCACCAGAGAGATCATCCACATTTGAAAACCTTTTTCCCCCCTCAATCTTTCTAAAAAGTAAATTCTTAGTTTTTCACCATAAAGATCTCCTGTAAAATCTAGTAAATGAACTTCTATCGTTGGGTATTCTCCATCAAATGTTGGTCTCATCCCAAGATTCACGACACCACCATATTCCTGCAATCCATGCCTAACTTTAACGACATAAACACCAGCAGCAGGTAAAAGCTCCTTTTCAGTATCTAAATTTGCAGTTGGAAATCCCAGTTGTCGACCACGCTGATCACCAGGAACAACGACGCCTTCTAAGTTATACTGACGCCCAAGCAGGTCAACAACTTGGCTGACATTACCTTCTGAAACCATATTCCTGATACGGGTCGAGCTAAAAGGCAAACCATCGGCACCAACAGGCTGAAGAATGTCAACGTTAATTCCACGTTGCTCACAATAGCGTTTCAAAAACTCTGCACTCCCTCTCCGTTTTTTGCCAAAGGCATAATCGTAACCAACAATAAGAGCCCTTACACGAAGCTTTGCAACTAATACACCATCCACAAAGTCTTCCGGCGACATTGCTGAGAATTGAGTTGTAAATGGAATCTCTAATAAATAATCGACGTGTGATGCAGCAATTAAACGATATTTTTCATCCGGAGTATTTAAAAGTAATGGAGCTTTTTCTGGAGCAAGAAACTTAAGTGGATGTGGATCAAAAGTACATACAACAGATGAACAGTTAAATTCATTAGCGCGCTTAACCAACTGTCTAAACAGAGCCCGATGCCCTAAATGAACACCGTCAAAATTGCCCAAAGTGACAACAGTTCCTTTTAGGGGAGCAATAGTCTGTGAAAATTGAATTTTTTCCATTTTTTTCCCATTAACACTACAGTCAATCAGCAAATAAACATTAACGATTTACAGCATAATCCGACAAGTGGAAACTTAAAAATATTAACGATATAAACCAAGATCTTATGACTAGACTATTAGATCTTTTCTGCTACTCTAAACCAACCCATTAAACTTTTAAACAAAACAATCAGAAGAAACCATGAACCGACCCCTTGGCATACGGACTGAAATCGTAATTGCAAGTAGCCTCCTTGTGGGGGCCGCACTCGTATTAATCACTTACGTTCTCCTTCTCTTAACAGAAACAAAATTCCTTAACCAAAGCATCAAAAGACACACAGATGAAACAATCAACCTATGCATGATAATGCAGGAAGTACCTGAGTCATCAATTGTTAACATTTTAGAAACATACACCCATCACAACAATATTTCGAGTTGGAGCCTTATAGACCAGCAGATGCTCGTTCTCTCAGAATCTCCCACCAACCGCCTCAATGATCATTCAAAAAATGATTTACACCGTGCACTCATTAAAGAATCGCCACTTATTCGATTTAATTATTCTGGTAGCTGGAGATCTTGGATATCAACATCATCAGAAGAAACTCAATATGTTGAAATAACCTCCCACTTTACCCGAGAGACAAAAACTTACGCACTGCAAATACGCTATTCTCTCGTAGAGATAGTTCCCCAAATGTACAACCTCGCCTCACTCGCCTTTGCACTCTGCCTGGGATACGGCTTAATACTGGTGACGACCGCAGTTGTCATTCTGAATAAATCGATTATTCAACCGATTACGTTACTAACAAAAAGCACTTTATTGGCAGCAAATGGTGATCTAAACCAAAAAGTACCGGAAAATGGGCCACGTGAAATCAAACATCTTGGTTCCGCCTTTAACAATATGACTCAAAACCTGCAAAAAAGCATTTCCCAACAACTACAACAATACCAACAACTACAACAGACCAATAATGAGTTAAAAACTACGAAGCAGCACCTTGCTCATTCAGAGCGCATTGCGTCTGTCGGCAACCTCGCTTCGGGGATCGCTCACGAACTTGGAAACCCCCTAAGCGCTACTATTGGTTATTTGGAGTTACTAAAAAACCGGACACAAGACTTGGTCAACAGCGACTTAATCACCCGAACTTTATCGGAAACCAACCGTATGGATCAACTAATAAGAGAAATGCTTGATTTCTCATCCCCAGGAGCACAAAACGAGCAATCGTCCTGTCAGCCTTCTGAAATACTTCAGCAAACCTGCCAAATGCTAAAGTTGCAAGGATCACTCAAAAACCACATCCTGCATCAATATCCTGGCAACCTACCCTCAGTTCCAATAACAGCATTAAAGCTGCAACAGATACTGGTCAATCTAATACTTAACGCACAAGATTCCCTAGATAAAAGTGGCGAGATTACGCTGACAGGAAATCACATCCCACCAAATGTCATCATTCAAGTTAAAGACAATGGGCATGGTATTCCACCTGAAGTTTTTCAAAATTTATTCGATCCATTTTTCACAACGAAACAACAAGGAAAGGGCCGTGGACTCGGCCTATTTGTGAGTTATCAACTGGCGACAGATGCCGGTGGCAATTTAATTGCTGAATCTACTCCAAATGAAGGCAGCTATTTCACCCTAACCATACCTAGCAGCACAAGTCACAATAAAAAATAGCCCTTATAATACGCTACAACCAAAATGCATATTTTGCATACAACTGCACTTATTGCATTCAAGACACCTAAGAAAAATCAATAAAGCCCAAAACTTGGCAAAAAACAACGGCACAAAATCTGCATCGACCTGAGAACCGTGCAAAACAAGGAGTCTATATGAAACCACTCAACAACAACGGCTTTACCCTTATTGAAACACTTGTTGTCATCACGATATTTCTCATCGGTATGGCTATTGCTGCCCCAAACTTAGTAAATATGGGAAGAAGGGACGCGGTTAAAACTGATGCAAGAAGGATAAAAGACAATTTAACAAGAGCGCGGATTGAAGCGATTGAGCGGAACAGCTGGGTAACTGTTGCCTTCCGACAAGCAACAGAAGATTACGTAGTTTTTGTCGACAGTACCCCCCCCGATTATAGTTTTGATGGTGGTGAGCAAGTTATTGAAACAATCCCACTAGCTGGATCTCGTTTCGATGTTACGCAGGGAGGTGACGGTATTCAACTCGCGGCTGGAAACTGCATCTCTTGGGACACTAAAGGCATGCCTTTCAGCAGTGGAGGCGGACTCGCTATTGGCTCCATCTCTCTTATTGGAACTGATGGATCAACATTTCGCATTACAACGAATCAAACTGGAAATATCCGGATACAATAATCTAAATGGGACATTCTATGAAATCAAATAGCGGCTTTACACTGATAGAGGTTCTGATTGCCATGCTGTCACCCTGATCATAATGGGCGGAGCCTATACTGTTTTCAACTCTCAGCAGAAAACAACACTCATACAAAACAATGTCAGTGACGTCCAACAAAAGCTTCGTTCAAGCATGGATTTTGTGGCTCGTGATATCAGAATGGCGGGATATGATCCAACAATTTCTCTTCAATTTGGAATAAGGGATATCCGCTTTCGAGATGTCAATGACAACCTGAGCGCTGCTGGTAACAGTTATATCCAATTTTCCTGGGACAAAAACAGTAACGGTACCCTTGATAATGATGAAACAATGGAGTACTCACTGGTTAATGGAGTGACGATCACACCAGGCGTCAACGATCTTTATCTACGCACTCCAAACAACCCACCACCTCCTCCAGCACCACCACGCAGTGTCATTGGAAGTAACATTACAACCTTAGGCCTAGCTATGCAATTGATACCAATGCAGATGGAAACCTTGAACAGGATGCAGCTGGCAACATCGGTTGGTTTGTGGATGCTGGAAACAATAACATCTGGGATACCCTTAATGTCACGACAGGTGCCACGGCTGCGACAGCTACCGTCGTTAACACCGCAAACATACGTGCGGTACGTATCTGGATGCTAGCACAGGCAGAAGCACCTGACCTTCAATTTGTTGATAACAATACCTATATTGTCGGCCCCCATGTCATTGTGCCGAATAATAATTTTCGCCATCGTCTCTTTGAACGCACGATCTTATGCCGCAATATGGGGTTAAATCTATGAGGATGAAATTATTAAAAAATCAAAATGGATTTTCGTTGATCGAAGCCATGATTGCCATGCTGATACTAACAGTCGGCTTGCTTGCTGTTGGCCTACTTCAAATTGGATCCATAAAAGGGAATACAAATGCTATTAGCCGATCAGATGGTGTAGCAATTGCCCAGACGGTTCTAGACGAGCTTCGAAGTCGCCCCATAGATGATACTTTGCTCAACACAGGTGCAAATCTAAATGCTGGTCAACCTGCAGGCAACACTTTGCCGACAGCAGCAAACATTGCCGCGGCAGACCATAGTGGAGATGAGATTTTCCCTGCAAACCAGTTTACAAGCCAGAATGGACAAACCTACACCGTATTGTGGAACGTGCTTGACAATATACCAGTAACTGGAGCTAAAACAGTTAGGGTTTTTGTCTATTGGAACGATCAGCGTTTTGGTGTTAACCACGCTATTATGACCTCTGTTGTAGGAGGATTATATCTATGATCAAGCTAAAGATAAAAACGACTCTTTCCAATCAACAAGGCTTTGCACTCATCACCGCAGTTATGATGCTATTTGCAGCAACAATTTTAGGATTGATGGCTATGAATTCATCCGAACTTGAAATTATTCTCTCTGGGGCACAGCAACGCTACGAGGACAACTTTAATGTTACCGAAGGTGCCGCAAATATTGAAGCTGCTGCACTCGGTTCTGCTGAAACAGTTTATGATGGCAGACCACACGAACGACGCTACGCACTCACTGATACAGAAACACAAAACCAAATTTTATCACCGACCGATTCAACCAGTGCAGCGTTTGATCCTTTCGATCACATGACTGACGATCAAAATGCTTACACCGTTACGGCCGCAACACAAGCAGATCTCTGGCCAATGGACAATCTATTTAAACCCGCAGTTGTAGCTAATGCAGACGACAGGTTTGGCTACCACTACAGGGTCACTTATCTACGCCAGTCCGATACTGCAGTCAAAGGCTACAGTGCTGAAGGTTCCTCGGGAATAGCTGCATATAAATTTGAAATTGCTGTCCAACGTACAACACAAATTGATCTTGGCGGCACTAAAATAGGAAAATCATCTAACTGATGAGGAGTCGTTATATGAAAGCAAATATAAGAACACTATCTATTTTACTCGTGCTGTCTATATTATTGTGTTGCACATCAATGATATCGTTTGCAGAGGACACTGACATTTATCAATCAAATGTCAAACAAAACGCCTACGTATTACTGGATTCATCAGGCAGTATGAGTTATGGCGTTTATGAATCAAATATCGATTACGCAGCCATGTACGATTACTTATTCACACTTAATGACTACTATCGCTATTCAGACTACATCTACGATGGCGTTTCAAACAGCAGTTATTTTTATAAAAACAACACTTGGCCAAGGCGTCGAATCTATTTAATGCCTGGAGAGATTGGGATATCGAAACGAACAGATGAAAATGGCGATGTCCATCTGTATTCAGGCGACGCAGCAGACCCAAGTTATCTATGGCACGTAAATGATATGATTGATACATATACCGACATTGATGACAATGGCAATTTAGTTGCAGGTGACCCAGACAATCCGCCATTGCTCACTGTCGATTCCAATGGTTATATTCTCTTTAAGGGAAACAGACTTCCTCTTAGTCAAGATATTCAATATCGTCACAGACAAGTCCTTTACGGTGGTGGCGTTATCGAAGACGGTTTTGGTGACCTCCTGAATGCACCTGGATATTATTTCAGTGGCTACACAACTGGTCCAACCGGAGGGCCGATTGTTGCAAACGGTAATGAATCAACAGCGTATTTCTTTGTTACCGGTAATTGGTTTAGAATGCAGTCTGTTTACAACCTAGAATACACGACAAGAAACCCAGATCCACAGGGAGCTTCATTAGGTGATCCCGCCTGGAAATATGAGCACTTTCCAATCGCAAATAATGAGTGGCCATTACTTAACTACGCCCTAGACGTACCTCCAGGGGATGTCAATTATCAGCCTAATATTGAAGAAACAAAAACCATCGTTCAACAAGGAGCAGCGCAGATTCGGCTCCACTTTGAGCTATCTTCATTTGATATCAACTCAACAGAAATACCGGGATGGCCAAAACCCGTAGACACTGCGGATTGGTTAATTATCAGCACTGCTGATGGCAAAGAAGTTGCTCGATACAATAATAACACCATATCTAATTGGGATGGATGGACTCCAAATATCGAAGGAGATACTGTTCGAATCACATTGGTCTCAGGATCACAAAAACAGGGCTTAGGCTATTTCGTTGACCAGATTGCATATAATGACGATGCCAAAGGCTATCTGATGAAAAACCGTCTAGGCGTTGCAACCAAAGCAATTCTCAATACCATTGATGAGTTTCGCGGTAAAATTAACTGGGGGACATTCACCTTCCCAGCTCAAAGTGGCGATGGTGCGACTTCGCAACAAGTTATCAACCCAACTCTGAACGATGATGTAGCCCGACAGAATATTGCTTCAAACTTCAATAACATAACAGCATCAGGCGGCACACCAATCGGTGAAGCCCTTCAAGATGTCTTCGAAGTCGGCTATTATCAGCACCGAAACTCTATTGACAATCTACCATGCAGAAAGAACTACGCGATTGTTCTCTCCGATGGATTTCCATCTGTCGATAACAATTGGTCACTAATAAATGACATAAACGCAGACCCGCACTTGCCATTCCAAGACTGGGACAATGATGGCTTTACAGCGGATCCATACCAATATGATAACCCTCCAGCAAACTATTATGATGATGTCGCACATTGGATGTACAATCATAGTTGGCACGATAAAAGTGAAGTAGACGACCCAGAAAACTCCTATGAAAATGTTTCAAGCCACCAAATTTCTTTCGGATTCCAGAACCCTTTGATGCAAGATGCTGCAGACGAAGCAGGTGGAATGTTTATCACTGCTTACAATGAAGGACAACTCAATGCCGCTTTTTACGCAATTGCTTTGTCTATTGCACAGTCCGTTTCATTTACAACGCCTGCCGTTTCTGTTGATGCTGCAAACAAACTTGAGAATGGAAACGATCTATATACTGGCCTGTTTTTTCCAGTTCAAAGCAACTATTGGCTAGGAAACATAAGAAAATTCCAATACGGAGATGGCAGTTCTTTAAGACCTGAGCTCTGGGGTATATACGACGCATCAAATCAAATTGCAGTCGACTCCAACAATGAATACAAAGACAACACTGATGGTTTTTGGGGAGATGAAGACGACTCTAACGACCGTGACAATTACGGCAGCCAAGATATTTTGGAAGATGGTGTTGGAGAGGTGTTAACAGAAAGTCTTCTCAAAGCATACAATTCAGGAAGTTATTACAATCGCAACATTAAAACATTTATCAATAATTCAACAATTGATTTTAACCGGAATAATGTCAGTCCAGAACATTTTGGATTAGCAGCAACAAACACACTAACACGCGACAAGGCAATCAACTGGATCTATGGCTATTCCTTCGAAGCCGATGCGATAACGGGAACGCCTATCGTCCCTAGAAGTTGGGCCTTAGGAGCAATTATACATTCTCAGCCTAAGATTATTGACTATTACAGTAATGATCTTACATCTCTAAATGCTCGCTATATTGCCGTTGGAGCTGATGACGGCATGCTACACGTTTTTAACGAACAGACCGGGGTTGAAATTTTCGCTTTTGTTCCAGCGGATATCCTTTCCCGTGTGCCGCTAATGGAAACAGAATTTCATACTCCAATGGTTGATGGTTTAATAAGCCTTTACAAGGAAGCGGGCCAACCAAAGTATCTTTTCTTCGGCTTACGTCGTGGAGGAAGAAGCTATTGGCGCATTGATATTTCAAACCCCGACCCAAACAGCTGGACTGCGGCACAACTTACAGACCCTGATATGGGGCAAAGTTGGTCTGAGGTTCAATTTGCCAGAATTCGGACAGACAAATCCACATATACGGACGTTGCAATTGTATCAGGCGGCTATGATCCGGAAGAAGATAATTATCCTGAACCATTCACAGATCTAGACAACAACGGCACTCCTTATACCAGTAATGGATCACTTGACAACAAGGAATGGTCTCGAACAAATCCTGAGCAGGATGTGAATGCTAATGACCAGTATGACATTTACAATAAAACAGCTAACAGTTCAGGTAATGGTATCTACATAATAGACATTCATTCGCTTCAAACTCTTTTTAGCGTCAAATACGATGACACGAGTAATGTCCCTACTATTGACACATTCAGCGATAGAACGAATCAAACCCGAACCGATATGAAATACTGTTTCCCTGCAACACCATCGGTCGTTACATTAAGTGAACAATTTTCATATGATAATGGTGGTGATGTTGTCTATGAATTTATGCCCAGAGCGCTTAAAGCGATTTATGCCCCTGATATATATGGGAATATCTTCAGAATAACTTATGACTATGATTCTGGAAAACAATGGCAAGTCAAACTTATTTTCAGTGCAAACCCTGCCAGTGAAAATTTGAGTGGAGATGTAGATCTCTGGCAGAATGACATTGTTGCTGACGCGGGTCGTAAAGTTTTTTTCGGACCAGCAGTATCATGGACCGGATCGGGAAGTTATTTTGATGCCAGAAACTACTCCTTCCCAAATGTCGATTTTTACAACCGTGACCGTATTGCTAGTTTATTTTTCGGCACAGGAGATCGCGAACATCCCAATTATACTATGATTAGCAATCGCGTTTATGCGATCTATGATGACAGTCCTGTCTACGCTATAGATACGTCAAGAATCGAAGTCAGTTCAGCACCTTATAAAGAGTCAGATCTGCTGAACATTACATGCGACGAACTCGGTATCAACACAACACTTGCAAATTCGACTGATGTACAAAATGGTAACTACAAACATTCGTTAGAGGTTCTGCTGCAGGATGATGCAACAACATCCAGTAACCTTGCGTTAGAGCTCGCATCTGGGGCAGGTGAAAATGATGCAAAAGGCTGGTTTATACGTCTAGACCAACAAGGACTAAGTCCATTTTGTGATCATTGTAGCTATCCAGCAGTCGTTGATTCCAACGAAGGTGGAAGAGATTACCATTACGGCGAAAAAGTTCTCAATAAATTACTTTTGTTTAATGGTGCTCTGTTCTTCGGAACATATCAACCATCCGATAACGACCCCTGTGTTCCACAAGGGAACGGATTTAACTATGCTCTCAATTATCTCAATGGTGCCGCAGCATTAAATCTGAACGCACTCAATGATAAAATAGAGGCTGACGGAACCCTGACACAATTAAAAGATGTCACAGACCGTTATGGGAAATTCAAAACAAATAAGCTCCCATCTAATCCAGAGGTTATTATCAGACAAGGAGAGCCAAAAGTTGTCGACAATCAGGGAACTAGTGACCCCCCTAACAACACTAAACCGATAAACCTTTATTACTGGCTTGAACGATAATGGGAGACATATAATGAAAACAATATATTTATTTATTCTTGCACTATCTATTTTGTTACCGGCAACATCAACTCATGCAAAACTCTACGTTGCTTATGAGCAAAAGATAGTATCAGTGACTGCGATTCGTGATAATAATAAAATTATCACAGCTGATGGCACGACCTATGATTGTTCATCTGAAGAGGTTATTGATAAAACACGCAAACTATTAAATGAATCGCTGAGGATACTTTATCTTCCAAAAGGAAAAACACCGATCCTGATAGATGCCATACCGGCCACAGAGCCGCCATTTGAAATAAATATACCAAAACCTGGAAAACCTACTGCAAATTAAATTAGTACAGGGCGGGAAATTAGAATTCCTGCCCTATACATTTTCCATAATTGATTTATATCCGTAACCTTACCGACTCGACATGGTATGCTCCATTGACAACAAATAGGAAAAGGTTACCTCAAAAACTACTATCAAAAAAAAGGATAGCAACATGAGTAGAATCCCAACACTTGACGCAGACGCTTGCATCGGATGTGAAACTTGCACTCGTATTTGCCCAAATGTATTTCATATGGTTTCGGAGCATAAAGCCGGTATCCACAATCCTAGCGGTGACACAGAGGAGAAAATTGAAGAGGCTATGGACAATTGTCCTGTTGCCTGTATTAATTGGGAAGATTAACCCCATATGTGTCTTAAATGCTCTTCAAGATGGATATACTGCAGCCTGTTGTTGTTTTTCCTGGCAGGCTGCCAGTCTTCTTTGATGAAAAATCTCCCAACCCATGAAACTGAAGAGCAACTTTACATCAATGCAGAGCTGAATTTTTCGATCCAACATCCACTCGATTGGAACCGCAAGACAATCCCCGTTTCCTCTCCTCTGTTTGTCGCAAATACAGTCTATTGGAAGATTGGTGATCTGCCTGAGAAAGACAGAGTGATAGGGAGGATGCTAATCCGAAGTCTTCCTTCAGGAAAAGAAAGCTTACCAGATCGACTCAGCCATTTTCTTTCAGAAAAACCTGAGCTCTACTCTGGCCAAGCGACACCATTTAAACATCCCGCTGGTGAGGCTCTGAAACTATTAGGCCAAGATGCCAAGAATTGCCATCTGACTCTTGTTATTCAAGGACAGCAACAGGATTTCATCATCTCTCTGAGCTACCCGAAGGAAAGCTTCGACGAGCTATTACCTATATTCCAACAAGTCGTCGACAGTTTTTCAGAGATAATCCGACCAGACAGTTACTTGAAGAAACTAAAAACATGAACGAAACTCTGACACCAGCGGCAATTATCCGTAAATATTACAAGGATAGTCCAGTTGCACACAAAATATTGTTATCGCACAGCCGAAAGGTCACAAAAAAGGCCTTAACAATAGGCAGAAAGCTCGCTGACAATGGTGTTCCCATAAACTTAAACTTTTTGGCTGAAGCAGCCATGCTGCATGATATCGGGATGATACGAACCAATACACCTGATCTTGGCTGTAGAGGCTCAGGGCCTTACCTTCAACATGGAATCAAAGGAAAAAGCCTTCTACTCAAAGAAGGGCTACCGGAGCATGCGGAAGTATGTGAACGCCATATTGGTGTCGGCCTGTCTGCCGATGAAATCCGCGCCCAACATTTGCCGCTACCCGCAAGAGATATGCAACCACAGACTCTTGAGCAACAGATAATCTGCTATGCCGATCTATTTTATTCTAAAAATCAAACAGAGAGAGACGTGGAACAAACACCAGATGAGATCAGAAATAAATTAAGACGATTTGGTAAAGAAAAAGCCAATGTATTCGATCAATGGCACGAGCGCTTTAAAATTTGATAGAAGAGATCTCATTCACTATGGATATTTGGTTACTCCAATTGATTGATATTCTCCCAGAGGGGAGCAGTTATTTAGCAGCGATATTTATTGTTGCATTTTTTGAATCATTACCGATGGTCGGCCTACTCATGCCTGGCAGTACCCTGGTTGTTATGGCAGGTTTTCTCGTGTTTCATGGAAAATCATCCATGCTCGCTCTAGTTGTCATCTCTATTCTAGGAGCCTTCGTGGGCGATTTAGTGAGTTTCTGGTTGGGTTTCAGATTCGGATCAAAAATCTTAAAAGTGAAGAGTTTTCAAAAACATCATCGCCTTATTACAAAATCAGAACAGTTCTTTGTTGATCATGGTGGTAAAAGTATTTTCTTTGCGCGTTTTCTTGGACCGATTCGCGGAATTACCCCTTTTATTGCCGGCCTTTCAGGCATGACCAAAAAGACATTTTACCTTTACGCATCGGTCAGCGCGATACTTTGGGGTTTAAGTTATCCAAGTCTTGGCTATATAGGCGGACAGAGTTGGCAATACGCACAAAGTTTAACAGCGCGTTTCGGTATAGGGATACTCATTCTATTGGTAGCAGCTTTCATTCATCAATGGGTGCGAAAAAACATTAAACCCTAGAGGACGATAAGCCATGAAAAAACAACCAAAAGAACGTTATCTAAAAACGATATTGAAGGCCAGACAACAGTTCGTAAGACTCCCATTCCACACCATTCAGTCTTGATAATCCAACCGTACCATCAGCAAGGTAGGTTCTATCTGTCCCTGATTCTGTCTCCCAATTTTGAATCCGGCCACTCAGCATCACTGACCAACGATCATCAACACGATATTCACTTTGGAAGGTCCATACAATTCCAATACCATCAGCTTCGTGTTCAAAGCTGACAGGATGATCGAATTCTGGCCGCAGATTCCAATCAGCTTGAGCAAATAACTCGACCATATGGTACTCAAACCCAACACTCAGATCGATTTTATCATTGAATTCATACAAAGCATTCAGTCCGAGCCAAGGACCGTACCAGTAAGCGGTATAGGAACTGTCAAGACCTGAAATTGGACCACGCGGGTGAGGACTGTCAAAACGCGAAGGGGTTAAAGAAGGCTCTGACACAACCTGTACACCGTCGGTCATTGACAAGGCTTGCATATTGAAGCCATAACCGACAACTGGCGTCAGGACAAGTCCTTTGATTTTCTCAATCTCAAATTGCGGTCCCCATGCTCCAGACAAATCAATAACGAAACCGCTATCTGCTTTATTAACAGATCTCGACCATTCATCTGTCCGATTATCATCAGCATAATCGGAATCACGCACATCACCATCAAGAATTTTACCAATTGACAGACTAGCGAGGAAAACTGTTTTTTTCTTTAGATACGGAATTGACTCTGATTCAATCCAACCATTTGACCGTAACTGAAAGGTTTCAATATCTTTCCAATTTAACTTCGAAAGAATATTGGGGTTATTCCCCCCTCTATCTCCCGAGATATTCCATTCTAGTTGGTCAGATCGGTAGCCCGCAGTGATATCAATTCCTGATCCCCTAATCGCAAAATTCTCACTCGCCAGAGCTGATGAGGATGTCAAGATAAAAACAACAATGAACATAAGCAGTCGACAATAAGTATCATAGATCCTTCGGACCAGAAAAAAGAAAAGGCCGCCCAATTCAGGACGGCCTTTTATCACTAAAAAGCAGAAGGGCTATTTCTTATACCCTTCAAGCTCATCAAACTGCAAGTACTGATATACTTGATCAGCCTTAGGTGCAACTTTTTCTTTATAAACCGCAAGATACTGATCAGGTGTAGGTAATTGACCAATATTAGAAGCAACAGCACCAAGCTCAGCAGAACCAAGATAAACCTGTGCCCCATTACCCATTCGATCATCAAAATTTCGAGTGCTGGTTGAGAAAACATTCACACCATCGGGAACCCGCGCCTGATTGCCCATGCAAAGGGAACAACCCGCAATCTCGATACGAGCACCTTTAGCACTAAAGACAGAGAACACTGCTTCTTCTTTCAGTTTCTCCTGATCCATCCGGGTTGGTGGACAAACCCAGGTGCGGACCTCAGGATTGAACTTCTCTCCTCTCCAGATTTCAGCTGCAGCACGGAAATGGCCAATGTTAGTCATGCAGGAACCGAGGAAAACATCGTCAATCTTAGTTCCGGCAACATCAGACAAGAGCTTGACATCATCAGGATCATTTGGACAAGCCAGAATAGGTTCCGTAACCTCAGCCAGATCAATTTCGATAACTGCAGCGTACTCGGCATTGGCATCTGCTTTAAGCAGCTTTGGATCTTTGAGCCATTCCTGCACAGCTTCGATCCGCTTACGCAATGTATCTGGATGCTGATAACCATCCTCGATCATCTTTTCCATCAACGCGATGTTTGAACGTAAATAAGCACAAACGCTCTCTTCAGAAAGCTGGATACAACCGGCAGCGGCGGATCGTTCAGCAGCGGCATCTGTCAGCTCAAAGGCCTGCTCAACAGAGAGGTTTGGTAGCCCTTCCATTTCGAGAATACGACCATTGAAAATATTGATTTTGTTCTTTTTAGGAACAGTCAATAATCCCTGCTGAATGGCATAATATGGAATGGCATTAACGGCATCACGTAGAGTGATCCCTTCATTCAATTCCCCCTTAAACCGAACAAGCACAGATTCAGGCATATCGAGTGGCATAAAACCAAGGGCACCACCAAATGCAACCAAACCTGATCCAGCGGGAAAACTGATTCCAATTGGGAAACGGGTATGAGAATCGCCACCGGTACCGACAGTTCAGGGACAAGAAGACGATTCAACCAGCTGTGAATAACACCGTCACCAGGACGAAGAGCAACACCTTCACGATCGGCAATAAAGGTCGGTAGGTTTGCATGCATCTTGACATCAGCAGGCTTAGGATAGGCAGCTGTGTGACAGAATGATTGCATAACCAACGGAGACTTGAACTTGAGACAAGCAAGTTCCTTAATTTCGTCAGCTGTCATTGGTCCCGTTGTATCCTGAGAACCAACTGTTGTCATGATTGGTTCACAAGCAGCACCCGGAAGAATACCTTCAACGCCACAGGCACGACCAACCATTTTCTGAGCTTGAGAATATCCCTGGTCAGCTTTGGGGGTCGGGTTCTCAGGTAAAGCAAAGATATCAGTCGAACCTAAATTAAGAGCTTCACGTGATAACTCAGTCAGATTACGGCCAATGATCAGAGGTATCCGGCCACCAGCCTGGAACTCGTCAGGAACAGTGTTCGGCTTAATATCAAATGTCGTAAGAACCTTACCCGCTTCGTCAGTGACTTCACCTTTAGCGGTGTTGATCGTAATGACATCACCCATATTCAGGTTGGTTACATCCATACGCAAAGGGAGAGCACCGGAGTCTTGAGCAGTATTGAAAAAATAGGAGCGATAACACTACCAATAATCACACCACCACGACGTTTATTTGGAACACATGGGATATCGTCACCAATGTACCAAAGAACACTGTTACAGGCGGACTTACGTGACGACCCGGTTCCAACAACATCACCAACAAAAGCAACCTGATGCCCTTCTTCACGCCATTTAGATATTTCATCGATTCCACCAGGAAAGCGGGTTTTCCCCATAGCCAATCCATGCAGCGGGATATCTGGTCGGCTCCAAGCATCTCCGGCAGGTGAAAAATCGTCCGTATTAATCTCTCCCTCAACCTTAAAAACTTTCACAGTTATGGTTTCCGGAACACCAGCTCTATTCGTAAACCACTCTGCGTTGGCCCAACTCTCAATGACAGACTTTGCTGCGGCATTAGTCTTAGCTAGCTCAATAACCTGCTCAGCGGCATCATAAACATAAGTCATACCAGCCAAGGCACATGCGGCCTCATTTGCAAGAACCGAATCACTCAATGCAGTAATGAGAGGTTGAACATTGTAGCCGCCAATCATAGTCCCCAAAATCTGGACAGCTTTGACTTTATCAATCAGAGGTGATTTTTTAGAACCCGTTGTTATTTCTGCTAAAAAAGCGGCTTTGACTTCTGCTGCAGGATCAACACCTGGTGAGACCCGCTGAGTAAACAGGTTCATTAGGAAATCTTCTTTACCTGCTGGTGGATTCTGTAGCAGCTCACAAACACCAGCGGCTTGTTCTGGTGTCAGCGGCAAGGCTGGAATACCTTGTGCGTTACGCTCTTCTTCATGCCTCAAATAAGCTTCGATCATCTCTCTCCTCCAGTTATCAGTTAGACAGCATAAGCTGCACCTAGTTCACTTGTGAATTATTTTAAAACATCTTTATAGGGCTGAAAACCAAGATAAATATTGCATACTGTATACGATCTTTTGATCATTCTGTCAATCAAGAGATATGACAACCGCAATGAATATAACAATTTGCTACGAAGCAATTACACTGTGTCATTTTATGTCACTGAGGAAAACTACAATGTCATTACATCAGGAAAAACCTAACACACACGGAGTTTTTATGTTTGAAATGTTATTACTTATCGCCATCACAATCATAGCTCTCAGTCATTTCCTACCTGATTAATATTCGAATGATAACGACTCAAATAAAAAGCCCCGTTGAAAATCAACAGGGCCACAAAACCAATCAAAGATTAAAGAACCTTCAGAAGTTCTACTTCAAAAACGAGAGCTGCATTTGGCGGAATCACAGGTGGCGCCCCTCGTTCAGCATATGCCAACTGTGATGGGATAACCAATTCCCACTTGTCGCCCTCTTTCATCAGCTGCAACGCCTCAGTCCAGCCAGGAATAACACCATTAACTGGAAAGCTTGCTGGAGTACCTCTAGAATAAGAGCTGTCGAATTCAGTTCCATCAATCAAAGTCCCACGATAATGAACTTCGACATTGGAATCAATTGCAGGGGTTGTCCCCTCTCCACTGGTCAAGATTTTATACTGCAGACCACTCTCTAAAGTAATAACACCATCCTTTTTTGCATTAGCAGCCAAGTATTCCGTGCCAAGTTTTTCATTTTCAGCAGCAGCTGAAGCCATTTCTTCCATCTGCTTCATCTGCATTTTTTGTTGATAGTCAGCCAAAATTTTACCCATTTGCTCTTGGCTCAATTCAGTTTTTTCACCATTTAAAGAAGCAATGATTCCTGCAGCAACTTGATTTGGGTCAACATCAACCTGCTGTTGCTTCATATTCATGCCGATATTCATACCGATGGCATAACCAAGCTTTTCCTGTTCTGTTTTCGGTTGATCAGCAGCAATAGCAGGTAAACTAAATGCAACTAACAACAAAATGGCTATTAAAGCTCTCTTCATTTTTTGCTCCATTAATTTTTAGTGATATCCAGATACAAAGAAGGCCCGGTGAAAAACACCGAGCCTTCAAGATACTACCAGAAACAGGACTGATTAACCAGCCATCAGTTCCTTGACTTTTTCAAAGCCTAAGCTATAGGCTTTTTTGTTCAGATCCTGAAATGCTTCTGGAACACGGCGAAGAACTGCTTCCTCACCTGATTCACGCTTGACAACATCAGTCAGCGCGATCATTGCACCAAGAGCAATAACGTTGGCAACAATCTCACGACCAACTTCTTCCTTAGCAGTCCGAACGATTGGCATATCATAAATTGTATAATCACCCTGAGGTGGATTAGGGACAAAATCGGTATCAACCAAAAGCAAACCACCTTTTTTGATACCAACTGCATACTTGTCAGCTGCTTCCTGAGTCATTGCCAGGCATGCATCAACGATTGTAGCCTTTGGGTAATCAATAGGATTTTCACCAATGATAACCTCAGACTTTGAAGCACCACCACGGGCTTCAGGACCGTAACTTTGCGATTGAACGGCATGCCGTCCTTCAATAATTGAAGCTGCTTCCGCCAGAATGATACCGGCAGTGATCAGACCTTGACCACCAGCACCGGAAAAGCGGATTTCATATCTTTCAGCCATGATATAAGTCTCCTTATGCTGTAGATCAAGCGCCCTGTGCGCGAGCGATCAATTTCGCGTATTGATCGGTATACTCAGCACGCTCTTCTTTAAACAGAACGCCTGTCAGAACCTTACCTTCGAGTTGCTCATCAGTCATTTTGGCTGCGGCAGCAACTGGAACGGCCATATCCTTAAGACGTTTCATCATATCAACAACACTACGGAACTTGTTACGACGACCATAAGTTGTCGGACAGTCATCAAGTACTTCGATAACAGCAAGACCCTTGTGCTTGATACCCTCTGCGATCAACTTGTCAATCTGAGTTGCATGGAAAGCGGTGGTCCGTGCAACGAATGTTGCACCGGCACCAATTGCCAGCTTACTGATATCAAAAGTTGGATCAGGGTTACCATAAGGAGTCGTCGACGCTTTGTCACCAGTTGGTGTTGTCGGCGAGAACTGACCTCCGGTCATACCATAGATGTAGTTATTCATGATGACATACGTCATGTCAATATTACGGCGACATGCGTGAATAAAGTGGTTACCACCAATAGCAGTACCGTCACCATCACCACCGACACAGATAACATTCATCTCTGGCTTAGCCATTTTAACACCAGTAGCAAATGCTGCGGCGCGACCGTGAGCGGTGTGCAAAGTGTTAAAATCCATGTAGCCAGGCAAACGGCTAGCACAACCGATGCCAGAGACAACGGCTGTATTATTTTTTTCCAGACCGCATGTATCCATAGCCCGAATTAAGCCCTTCATAACGATGCCATGGCCACAGCCTGGGCACCAGATATGAGGCAACTTACCTGGACGGATTGATTTTTCGTAATCGTAAGCCATTTAGAGTACCTCCTTGACCTGCTCGATGATTTGAGCTGGTGTGAGCGGGTCACCGTCAACACGGTTAACACCGGCAAGAGCGCAATCACTCTTGACGATACGCTCAACTTCAAGAATCATTTGACCCAAGTTCATTTCAGGAACAACGATTGCCTTCACTTGTTTTCCAAGTTCAGCAACACGCTTTTCTGGGAACGGCCAAAGCGTAATTGGACGGAACAGTCCAGCTTTGATACCTTCTGCACGCATCTCATTAACAGCATAGCGAGCGGAACGAGCGGAAGAGCCATAAGCAAAAACGATAACTTCAGCGTCTTCGGTCATGTACTCGTCGTTAGACTCGATATCTGCACGTGCTTCTTCACACTCAACCTTAGCGATCTGACGACGTTCTTCAAAGTCGACCAGTTCAGCTTTAGTTGTTGGGAAACCGTCAGCAGCCTTGTTCAGGCCAGTAACATGGAAACGGTAGTCAGAACCAAATGCTGCCAATGGCGGAACATCGGTATCAGACTTAGCATCGTACGGCTTGTACTCTTCTGGCGAAACAGTTGGAGCTGCGCGATCAATAACTTCAAGCTCACCTGGCTCAGGGAACTCGATACGCTCACGCATGTGACCAACGATCTCATCAAAGAGAACCTGAACTGGCATACGATATTTCTCAGCCAGATTAAAAGCACGAACAGTCTCAGTAAAAATCTCCTGACAAGATTCAGGACAAACAGCGATAGCTGCATGGTCACCGTGTGTACCCCAGCGAGCCTGCATAACATCTGACTGACCTGGACCTGTAGGCATACCTGTAGAAGGACCACCACGCATAACGTTAATAATAACGCATGGAGTCTCAGCAATACAGGCATAGCCGATCAATTCCTGTTTCAGGGAAGCACCTGGTCCAGATGTCGCAGTCAGCGACTTTGCACCAGTCAGTGATGCGCCAATAACCGAAGCCATGGCAGCAATTTCGTCTTCCATTTGAATAAATTTACCACCGACTTTTGGAAGTTCTTCTGACATAACTTCCGCAACTTCTGTTGATGGTGTGATGGGGTAGCCGCCGAAAAACGTACAGCCGGCATAAATTGCGCCCATAGCGCATGCCTGATTCCCCTGCAATAAAGCAACTTTTTTAGCCACGAACCGACCTCCTCTAGCGATTACAGCTTGTGAACTTTGATGGCAAAGTCAGGGCAACGCAATTCACACTGATTACATGCGATACATGCATCAGCATTCGCAACCTTGACAACAAATGCATCCATCTCCAGAACTTTTGTTGGGCAGAATTCAACACAAATACTACACCCTTTACAATATTCCTCGATGATTTCGATTTCCGCTTTCGCGCTCATGAGCGTCTTTCTCCTTTACACGTGATTACTGCTCCTATAGCAGTCTAACCAAAGCGGCGGAATCCTATCACAAGCGGCGAACTTACGCCAGCAAAAATAATTGTTTTGGATTACTTGCCACTTCAGCAACCTTCAGCAAAAGATTGCTTCATTCAGATTTATAAATGCTACATCAAAAAGAAGGGCAGCCCAAGGCTGCCCTTCCCTTCTGGACTAATTATTTCTTAGATATTCATACTACCAACAAGCTCTTTAACTGCTGCAACAGAATTATCCATCAAGGCCTGCTCCGTTTCATCAAGCTTAACCTCAAGGATACTCTCTACACCGTCAGAGCCAAGTACACAATGAACACCAACATAGAAGCCATCGACGCCATACTCGCCATTCAGCAGAGCACATGTTGGCAAGACACGCTTCTGATCTTTAAGGACAGATTCTGCCATTGCAACGGCAGACGAGGCGGGACTATAAAATGCACTTCCGTTTCCGAGAAGTTTAACAACTTCACCACCAGCAGCCTTGGTCCGCTCAACCATAGCAGTCATAACTTCTTGAGCCTTTTCAGCACTACCGTACTTCTTCTCGAGCAGTTCCATGACGGGGATACCAGAAACAGAAGCATAGCGAACGAGAGGAACCATAGTATCACCATGGCCGCCCAGTGTGATAGCTGAGACATCCTTGACCGACACACCCAGCTCCCATGCAATAAAGGCTGCAAATCTTGCGGAGTCCAGAACACCAGCCTGACCACAAACGCGCTCAGGAGGAAATCCGGTCACCTTTTGACACAAAGTAACCATGGCATCGAGTGGATTAGAAATGATAATGACAAAAGCATTGGGAGCATTATCGCGAATCCCTTCAGCAACAGACGTCATGATCTTAGAGTTAACACCAATAAGATCATCGCGACTCATACCAGGTTTCCGAGGGAGACCAGCTGTCACAATAACAACTTCAGCACCAGCGATATCTTTATAATCGTTAGTACCAGTTACACTGACATCAAAACCATCAACGGGGGATGCTTCAGCGATATCAAGAGTTTTGCCTTGAGGCATATTCTCAACGATATCAAACAAAACGACGTCACCCAATTCACGTAATGCGCATAGCTGAGCAAGAACACCACCAATTTGTCCACCACCGATAAGAGCAATTTTAGGTCTAGCCATTTTTCTCTCCTTAATGTCGATAAATTGAAATTAGGGCCAGAAACGAGAAAAGTCTCTGGCCCTCCCTGTATTACATTGCGTCAATAATTGCGTTCAGAGTTGCACTCGGCCGCATAGCTGCAGCAGCTTTTGCCGGATCAAATTTGAAATAACCACCAACATCAACCGGTGAACCTTGACAATCGATAAACTCAGCATCGATCTTATCAACGTTCTTCTCAATCTCAGCGGCAACCTCAGCGAACCGAGCTTTCATTGCAGCGTCCTTATCCTGAGCAGCCAAGGCTTGCGCCCAGTAGAGAGCCAGATAGAAGCTGCCACCACGGTTATCAATTTCCTTAACCTTACGTGAGGGCAATTTCTGGTTTTCGAGATATTGACCGATGGCGACATCAAGAGTTTCAGCCAGAACAGCAGCCTTAGGGTTATTATCTGCGGCAGCAGCTTGTTCCAAAGAAGGAACCAATGCGCAATACTCTCCCAAAGAATCCCAACGGATGTGACCTTCTTTAAGAAATTGTTCAACGTGCTTAGGGGCAGAGCCACCAGCACCAGTCTCAAACAGACCACCACCATTAATCAATGGAACGATGGAAAGCATACGAGCCGAAGTGCCCAATTCAAGGATGGGGAACAAGTCGGTCAGATAATCCCGCAATACGTTACCGGTAACTGCAATTGCATTCTTACCTTCTCGAACCAGCTTGAGTGAGAACTTCATAGCCTCAACAGGTGCCATGATCTGAATGTCGAGACCAGCGGTATCAAATTCAGGAAGGTACTTGTTAACCTTTTTAATGATCTGCTGATCATGACCACGGCTAGCATCAAGCCAGAAGACACATGCTCGCCAGATGCTTTTGCCCGATTTACAGCAAGCTTGACCCAGTCCTTGATTGGAATATCTTTAGCCTGACTGGAACGATAGATGTCTCCAGTTGAAACGGGTTGTTCCATCAAAACGCTCCCAGCGGAGCTAACAACCTGAAACTTACCAGCAGATGGAGCTTCGAAGGTCTTGTCGTGAGAACCGTACTCTTCAGCTTTTTGAGCCATCAATCCAACGTTAGCAACACTTCCCATAGTCGCTGGGTCAAATTGACCATTCCTGTTGGCATCTTCACAAATTTCACGATACATAGTGGCGTAGCAACGATCTGGAACCATGGCGATGGTATCTTGTAGCTCATCAGCTAGATTCCACATGCATCCACCATCACGAACAACGTTAGGCATCGAAGCATCAACAATGACATCGTTCGGCACATGCAGATTAGTGATGTTCTTACGAGAATCAACCATCGCAAGAGCTGCCTGACCTTCATAGCAAGCATTGATGTCAGCTTCAATCTCGGCCTTCTTATCGGCTGGCAGTTTGTTTAACTTATTTAGAATATCCCCCATACCAAAGTTAGGGTTCGCTCCAATTGAGGCCAGAGCCTCAGCATGCTTCTCAAGAGCAGCCTTAAAATAAACCTTAACAGCATGACCAAACATGATTGGATCTGAAATCTTCATCATGGTCGCCTTGAGGTGCAAAGAAAGCAGAACGCCCTTCTCTTTGGCTTCCTGAGCTGTTTTTGCATAAAATTCTTGAAGTTGTGCAACCTTCATAACAGAGCTGTCAAAAACTTCGCCAGCTTGTAAGGATACTTCTTTCATTTCAGTAACTGAACCAGCAGCATCAACAAATTGAATTTTCACAGTGTCAGCTGATTCCATAGTGACAGACTGCTCTGTCTCATAGAAATCTCCACCGTCCATGTGGGCGACACGACACTTGGAAGTCCCTGGTGCAGGCCAATCTTTCATCATTCTATGCGGGTTTTTCTGAGCAAATCTTTTGACAGAGGCAGCGGCACGACGGTCGGAGTTACCTTCGCGCAAAACAGGATTAACAGCTGAGCCAAGACACTTGGCAAAGCGAGCTTGCAACTCTTTATCAGCGTCAGTAGTCGCCTCTTCTGGATAGCTCGGAATATCAAAACCCTTTTCCTGCAGCTCGGCAATAGCATCCTGCAGTTGAGGAATTGAAGCACTGATGTTAGGCAGTTTGATAACATTGGCTTCTGGCTTCAGAACAATCTCACCTAATTCTGACAGATAATCTGCAACCTTCTGATCTTCAGTCAGATTATCAGGAAAGTTTGCAATAATACGACCAGCCAGGGAAATGTCCTTGGTCTCGACATCTACGCCTGTGTCTTTGCAGAATGCCTGAACGATAGGCAGAAAAGCATATGTAGCTAACGCCGGTGCTTCATCAATTTCTGACCAGATAATTTTTGCCATTCTTTTGTCTCCTTAGGAATTTTTACTTAGCGATCAATACTTATGAGGCCTATAACTCCGTTATAAACCGAGATAGTTACCCTGCTCAGCGTTGTATACAGTATACAAAGTGATTTAGGGTGTCAAGTGGCTTTGCGCTTTAGAGTAAAATTATCTCAATTGCAAAGTTATTTTTCTTAACCGGCTGTTTTTGTAGGTTTTTTATTCTTCAGACAAGACATGCGAAATAATACATAAATCTCATATTTCGGAGTGGAATAAATGTGGTTAGATTCACGGCAGAACAAGCATGCATTCGAAGCATTATAAGTTGGATTCTTACGCGGTCATTTATCAAAAAGTCAAAGAAACAATTACATCAAAGTAACAGTATCATCTGAACAATCGGCTTCTCTCTGCGCGATTAAGTGGGACTATAACCTATTCCTAAAATTGATAAAAGTTCCTGAAGGCCGGATAAAGACTAAATACAGCCTGTTAACAGAAAACCCCTGCCAAAGTCATGGCAGGGGTCAGATAAACGTTCCCAACTCAATAGAAATATATTTAACTTCAATCAGAACAGATTAAGAGTCTTAGCCTCATTGCGAGCGGCCTCTTCTTCATCTCTATTCTTGTCACGCGGTATAACAAAAATCTGGCCAGCAAATATTTCTTTCGGATCTTTAATTTGATCGCGGTTTGCTCGATAGATCAGCGGCCACAAGAGAGCATCTTTATAAACTTCCGGACGCGCAGCAATTGCAGCCAAATCCTCACCTGGCCGAACCTCTATACGACCAACAAAAATCGGCTCGGGTAGCTTCGAAATATTTTTTTTTCTTTACGATTTTTGCTTCAAGCTCTTTTTTCTTAAGCTTTTTGGCTGCCAACTCTTTAAGTTCTTGCTGTTTTTTCAACAAGACCTGCCGTTGCAATTCTAACTCCCGCACACGCAGAAGTTCTTTACGCTGTTCATCCAGGCGCTTCTCTTCAGCCAGCCGCTGCTGATCAAGAGCCAGTTGCTTTTTATGTTCGAGGGTAATATTCAGCGCCTCAGAAGAGTAGCGTCGTGCCAACTCAAGAGTGTTCAACGCTTTGCGAGTATCACCATTTTTAACCTGCTGCTCAGCTGCAATTAAAGCACTATTGGCAAGCTGATACTCACCTGGTGCATATCTGGCGGCACCAGAAGCATAAGCATGAGCCACAACACTCCTGACATCCTCCAGATTCGCAACAGGTGGCTGGACACAACCAGCCAAGACAATAACAACAACGAATAGCAGATGCTTAAACATCGGCATTTTTTTCATATAACCATCTACCATCTTTGTCCAAAGAGACTACTTCTGCTTTGAACGTAAACGAATACCTAATTCTTGCAACTGCTTCTCTGCCACTTCATTCGGCGCTTCAGACAGAAGGCAAGTTGCCTTTTGAGTTTTAGGGAAGGCAATAACGTCACGAATTGAATCTGCCGCAGTTAAAATCATCATTATACGGTCGAGACCAAAGGCAATACCGCCATGTGGTGGTGCACCAAAGTTGAGAGCATCCAATAAAAAGCCGAATTTCTCCTGAGCTTCTTCTTCATCAATACCAAGCAACTCAAACATACGTGATTGAATAGCCTGGTCATGAATACGAATACTTCCACCACCAATTTCAGATCCGTTAAGAACAAGATCATAGGCCTGTGCTCGCGCCTTACCAGGATCACTATCCAGAAGAGCGAAATCTTCTTCCAAAGGAGCAGTAAATGGGTGGTGAACAGCGACATGGCGCTTTTCTTCTGCGTCCCACTCCAACAGCGGGAACTCGGTGATCCAGACAAACTTGTAATTATCTTTTCGTGCCAGACCCAATTTTTGACCAAGATGACCGCGCAGACGACCGAGTGCCTCATTGGCAATCGCTGGGGTATCGGCCATAAACATCAACAAGTCACCGACTTCGGCGCCCAGTGCTTTATTTAATTCAGCCAACTCATCATCGGTAAAGAATTTGGCAATCGGAGATTGCCAGCCATCTTCGGTCACCTTAACCCAAGCAAGACCTTTAGCTCCGTATATCTTAACAAAATCAGTCAGATCATCCAGCTCTTTACGAGAGAAAGCAGAGCATCCTTTGGCATTAATTGCCTTAACCAAGCCACCACTGGCAGCGACACTGGCGAACACCTTAAACTGTGAATCTGCAACTTGCTTAGTAATATCGATTAATTCCATATCAAAGCGCAGATCTGGATTATCAACACCAAAACGATCCAAGGCTTCTGCGTATGTCAGACGTGGCATCGGCAAGGAAATTTCAATATCAAGCGCAGCCTTGAATACTTCAGCAATCAACCCTTCCATGATGGCCATGACATCATCATGATTAACGTAGCTCAGCTCACAATCAATTTGAGTAAACTCAGGCTGGCGGTCAGCGCGTAAATCTTCGTCCCGGAAACATTTAACGATCTGGAAGTAACGATCAAAACCAGAAACCATCAGTAATTGCTTGAACAACTGTGGTGATTGAGGCAAGGCATAAAAGCTCCCCGTGTTGACACGACTTGGCACAAGATAATCTCTTGCGCCCTCAGGGGTACTCTTCGTCAACACAGGTGTTTCAATCTCGATAAACCCTTGACCATCAAGGTAATTGCGCACAGTCTTTGCCACTTGATGGCGCATCAAAAGGTTTTTTTGTAATGCGGGACGACGCAAATCAAGATAGCGATGCTTAAGACGAATATTCTCGGCAACTTCGGTAAACTCATCAATCATGAAAGGAGGCGTTTCAGAGCGGTTCAAAATCAGCATCTCTGTGATTTCAATTTCCACTTCCCCTGTTTTCATTTTTGGATTCACAGTCCCGTCTGGCCGTGGCGAGACTTTTCCGCGAGCAGCAACGACGAATTCATTCCGAACCTGCTCTGCTTTTTGGTGCGATGCCAAATCACGGTCCGGATCAAGAGCTAACTGAACAATACCTTCACGATCACGGAGATCAATAAAGATCAAACCACCATGATCACGACGGCGTTGGACCCAGCCCATAACACAAACGTCCTGACCAATCTGTTCAGCAGTCAATTCACCACAGCGATGACTTCTTTTCCAGCTACCAAGTTTGTCGTTCAAAATTTTTCCTCCATATCAAAATAGCAGTTTAAAGCCTTTGATTAA
>JDSF01000274.1_pt1 | contig 27148 bp, 31 predicted proteins | sample 199441 | NCBI WGS metagenome assembly JDSF01 (sample SAMN02592751, study PRJNA231836) | bioreactor metagenome | isolation source: continuous culture bioreactor denitrification-DNRA | place: Germany: Bremen
GGTGTACGTATTGCCTATATCACCTACATTATGAGGACCGATAGATAAAAAAGGAAGCACCTGAAAATGAGCATCATTCCAGTTTAGTCATGCATAGTTTGAATCAATCCAAAGAGAAGAATCACTAATTTATACCCCTCTCACAAACAGCCTCCCTATTCAGGGAGGCTGTTATACGTTTCTTCAATTGATCTCTACTTTTTTAAATCCTCTTACAAGGCCTTGCTTCAATATACCCTCTGTACCCCAATGGCTCCATCTGGAACCTGGAACCATCTTCGTCTGCCCAAGCAAATCCGTAGAATGTTGGATCATACTTCTTCATCACATCCCACAGTCCTGCTATTGCTTCTTCAAAGTCCTCGTCCTTGAACGGAGGGCCCTGGAATATCATCATCTGGCAAGCAGGTAGATCAATCAGATCGTACCCCTTGGGAACAGTCCCAGCAAAGTCTGCAGGCACCTCTACCCCCTGCATGTATTCACCTGTTCCAATCCTTCTCAAATTCTCAGGCATCCACATACCTACCGGTTCGTAGAGCGCTTCCTTGATTGAACTCAGCACCTCCCAAACATCACAACCAACCTCTTCACAATAGGAAAAAAAATAGTCAGTTGCCTTCTGCGAGCTTTTCACAATAGCTTTTCGCTCCGGGCGATCCACAACTTGTACGAATACTGTCTTCATAGTCTCATCTCCTTCAGAATCTTGTTTAGGAGTTATCGTGCGACGAGCAGCTCTGTTCGTGACAAACTCATTCCAGTGCTGCCTAAACTCATTCGGGTTCATCCCAAACTGTTTAGAGAATGCCCTTGTAAAACCTTCATGAGAGTCAAACACAAAGTGAAAGGTATCTTACCTTACTTACCCTGCACTCGCTCGGGAAAAAAAGCAATCAGCTGATTTCTCTCCTCTCGCTCCGTTTGGGAATCAAACGCCACATCCACCACTTTCTGTTCTGGCTTCTCCAATCTTCTTGCAGCCTCACTCAAACGTCTGTGCATCAAGTAAGTGAAGGGAGCCATACCAGTAGCCTCCTTGAACATACGCGCGCTATGCCAGGGAGAATACTGGGCAGCCTGTGCCAGCTGATGCAGTGTGATCGGTATGCTTAGATGCTCATCAATAAATTCCAGCATTCTTTCAACCGCAATTTTGTGCTCCTCTCTCATCGTCACCTCACAACTCCTATGACAGTACTCTAGCCGAGAAAGAAATCAACAACTTGACCGTCCTTGCTCAGTTTCATGATTCTTGTTATTCAAATATACCTTAGGACTAAAGATATCCGCCTATTCATGTTCTGATTATAGGTTAATTACATGCGTATTTGAATTATTCCTTGATATACATGTCACTACTTCTTACAACTTCTTCCCAGATTTAATGATATATTGTCACAATCAGTATAGATTATCAGTAAAATATAACTGTCATACCTAACTTATGACAAAGCTATAACATATTAAAGATTGTATTTATCAATACTTCGAAAATATCTCAAAAATTTATACGAAACACTAAATACGTATTGCACTAGTTGACATAAGTTAGTTTTACGTTAAATATTATCTAAATATTTTTATAATAATGTTTTAATTATTTTTTCTAGATTTCTTTAATAATAATACTCAAACATTTCAAAGTTTTCCTACTACCTGTTGACATAAGTCCTTAGATTTACTATTATACAGATGTGCTTGGGAAAGCATAGAATACTTGCACTGGAGCGTAGCTCCTAAAGGATGTTTAAAATGAAGAAAAAAAATATTATTGCAACTTTGTTGGTACTGGCTATCTCTTCTGTTGCTATTTTTTTTGCTGTTGCTGCTGCTAATGGGCAGTTTGATGTTGTTACCAGTGTTGGCGGAATACACGAAATCAAACTTGTTACTGTTGGAACAACTGTTCCTACTACCAAGGCAGGTTTCGATGGTATTTCTGCTGACAACTCTGATTTCACAGTTGATGATAACAACTATGATTCCGTGCAAACGATTCGCCAGTTGCTCAGCATGTCTAACAACAGGAATGGCTATTACATGACACTCTCTGCAACTGCAATGATGGCTGACCTAGGAAGTACAGAATTTGCATATATCAACTACGATGTGGTTGCCGGTGGTGCTTCGCTTACTACCAATGATGCCACTGAAGTTGATGCAGTAGATAATATCTATGACAGCGGAACATTGACCGGTATGAATTTCTATTCCACCAACGTAACTGTAGAGGTTGCCGCCGAAGAATATGAGAACGCAGTAACAGGGTCCTATTCTGGAACGATTACCTTTAATCTCTTTGCAAACTAACAAATAGATCAATACAAACTTGTCTGTCCAAGACCACCCTTTCGCCGGGGTGGTCTTCTTTTAGTCTGCGGACATGACACGCTTTGCCAGGGTTTTGATGCAGTGGAATACCGAGTCAGCGGGGATGAATGCGTAACTCTTCGTACGTTTGAGGAGAATACCCTCCACCACCTGTTCTACCGTGTAGAAATTCCCACCGATGCGATTATTGTCATATGGAGCAAAGGCTGTCGCGTAATAGAGTGATCGTGTCTCTCCTGCCCTTACAGTGACGGTAGTATCAGCATCAAACAAGGTATCAGAGGAAGAAGCTTCCTTGGTCCCGGTATAGAACTTGTTTGTCCCTGATCCACAGTTAAGCGAATACTGTTGGCTCGTTCCTCCTGGATACAGGGTCCAAGGAGTCTCCGTATGCCCACCATAGTCAAAGAGGAAGTTGTTGAAATTCAAGCCAATCTCCCCTTCTCCCAAAGCCTGTGGCCCGGGGAAAAAGGTAAAGTAGACCATCTGCTGCCTTGGGTTGATCACACTTGACCAACCAAGGTTACTGAGCCTTGGAATAGCTCCGCTGATAAAGTCAGTCTTTCCAATGGGAGGAGAAACCTCTGTAAGATCGACTGTCCCTCCCTGCTTGAGAGGGGCCTTCCTCCAATCATCGAACTGGGTATTGGGTTGCAAGCGGGAAGCAATCCCAGGGAGAGACTCCTCCGGCCCAGTCCTCCAGCTTTGTGCGCTTGCATTGAGCACACAGCCAGACTCGAGAAATGGGGAGCCAATCTCATTATTCCAAGCAGTATTGGCAAGCATGTCCTCACTCCCGTTGTTGGTGATGAAGACCGCCGTATAGTGCACAGGGTGGTTAGGAAGCAACATATCAATCTTTCTCACCATGTAGTGTTCTTTTCTGTTTCGTACCATACTCATGAGCCAAACCCCACCAAACTCAGGGTCAGTGCCATAGCGCTCTACCATCCAGTAGGCAGAGGAGGTAAACCCACTCTGGTCTTGTGCTCCTTGGGATGTATCATAGGCAGGACCAAAGTTAGGAAAGCTGAAGTATGAACCAGCTTTCTGGTAGAGGTAGGGACTGGTCTTCCAGTACTCGGCGTTCTCATCACTAAACACAGATGTACCTGTTCCACGGTAATACGGCACCAGATGAGCATTTATCCGTCCCCCCCTGGGATAAGAGCGCACTCAGCTCAAGCACCATACCACCTTGGTCTTCCAACACAACCTGAATCAGGTCATTGGTTAGTACGGTGGCATTCCTGCTCTCCCATAATCTCAGACGACGGATATCCATTCCTACTTCTCCTCTTAAAAGCGTCACAACATGGTGTTAAAAACAACCTAATGACAGTATACTGGTATTATAGACTGTTTCCAAGTTCAAGGAGTGCCGTTCCATGATTTCCAAGAAGGACCGACTGTTCAATCTATCCACGAAGAAAACCACCTACCTGTTCGCCATAACCGAAACAGGACACCTTGAACACCTCTATTATGGCAGATATCTCAGTAAAGATACCATCAGCATAGATGCATTGGCAGAGAAGAGAAGTATCAACATCGGGACAGGTACTGCCTATGACAGTGACCACCCAACCCTCTTCTTTACCAACCTCTGTATGGAATACTCTACCATGGGCAAAGGTGATTATCGAGAGAGTTCTGTCGATATTTCCTATTCACGTGGTATGCAGACACTCGATTTCATTGTGAAAAGCTATCGAATTCTTCCTGGAAAGCCAAGAACCTTCAGTGGATTGCCTGAGTCCTATGGAGACAAGAACACCTGTACCACCTTGGAAGTAATGCTCAAGGAAGCCTGTCTTCCCCTGCGTCTTGCACTTACCTATACGGTTTTTGAAGACAGCAATGTCATCACAAGACGTGCCACCCTATACAACGACAGCAACGAGGAAGTGACGATCAAGAACCTTGCATCCGCACAGCTTGATCTGGACACCGATGACTGGAAACTGGTTACCTTTGACGGGGCATGGTCCAGAGAGCGGTATATGCATGAGCGCCCACTTTCCCCCGGCATCATGATCAATGACAGCAAGAGTGGCCTCAGCAGCGCTGAACACAACCCCTGTATCTTCCTCACCAAGGAGAACGGGGAAACCATCGGGATGAACCTCATCTACAGTTCCAACCATCGTGAACTGGTGGAAACCTCCCCCCCCTATGGTAAAGTCAGGGTAATGACGGGGATCAATCCGGCAACCTTCAGCTGGAACCTTGCCCCACAAGACCGATTCCAGACCCCTGAGGCAGTAATGACATACTCCCCTGATGCACTAAACGGGGCAAGCCAGAACTTTCACCATTTCATCAACAACCACATCATCCGTGGTCCGTGGAAGTTCCGTGAGCGACCAGTCCTGATCAACAACTGGGAAGCAACCTATTTTAAATTTACAGAAGACAAACTTATCAATCTGGCAAAGGAAAGTGCCAGCCTCGGTATTGAGCTATTCGTTCTCGATGACGGATGGTTCGGCCTTCGTAACGATGACACCACCAGTCTTGGTGACTGGACCGTAAATCCCAAGAAACTCCCTTCAGGGTTGGAAAACCTCTCTCTTGAAGTACACAGGCTTGGTATGATGTTCGGTCTCTGGGTGGAACCAGAGATGATAAGCATTGAAAGCCAGCTGTACAAGAAACACCCCGACTGGATGATTGCCATACCTGGAAGGCGTCCAAGCGTTGGACGGAACCAGTATATTCTTGACCTGACTAGACCTGATGTACGGGATTACCTTTACAAGCAACTCTCAGATGTTTGGCATTTTGCAAATGTGAACTATATCAAATGGGACATGAATCGTGTATTCAGTGACTCTATAGCGCAAACAGAGAAATGAAAGACCATGGTGAATTCTTCCATCGCTATATTCTGGGACTCTACGAACTGCTTGAGAAGCTCACTGCAGCTTTCCCCAATGTCCTTTTCGAATCATGCGCAAGCGGTGGCAACCGCTTTGATTTGGGAATGCTCTGCTACATGCCCCAAACCTGGACCAGTGACAATACTGATGCACTCAGCCGTCTGTATATCCAGGAAGGCACCAGCTGCGGCTACCCGCTCTCAACCATGGGTAGCCATGTGAGCGACTCTCCCAATCACCAGACCTTGAGGAGATCGGACCTTGAGTCCCGATTCAATGTTGCCGCTTTCGGTGTTCTTGGGTATGAGCTGGATGTCACCAAGCTCAAAGGGCAACAGAAAGATGCCATCAAGCACAGATTGCCTTCTACAAGGCACACCGTGCCCTTCTGCAGTACGGAACCTTTACCAGGGTGAAGCTGGCAAACAGTACATCGAACCAGGTAGTCTGGGCAGTAGCAAGCCAGGACAAGAGCGAACTTCTGGTGCTTTTTGCCCAGAAGCTCAATCCTGCAAATCCAGGCTCAGACAAGCTACGCGTGGAGGCTGTTGATCTGAATGCAGTCTATGAGGTATTCCCACGCCAACAGCGTATCGATATCAAGATGTTCGGGAATTTGCTCAACCGGGTCAGTCCTCTCCCCATAACCGAGGGAGGTATCGCTCAGGACACCATCAGTAAGGCTGTCTCCCTGGATAGTGAGGTTGAACACTACCGAGTTACCGGAGAGCAGGTTGCCTGGGCAGGTATCAAGCTGAACCAGCAGTTTGGTGGAACCGGATATGATGCCATGACCAGGGTCTTGGGTGATTTCGGTTCAAGGATTTATATCTTCAAGAAGATCAAGTAACCCACTCCCTACAACATGATTCTTTACGTTTAGAACCTCTTGCCCGAGAACCTGACTTGCCGTTATGATGGACAGAATGGAACAGACTGTCATATACCTTGAACCAGGGAGTGCTTCCTTGGCTACCAATCAGGGCTATCTTGCAATGTGCAAGCACATACGACGTGAGGTTTTCGTCAGAGGCCAAGGCGTAAGCGAAGCCATCGACTTCGATGGAAAAGACCCCGATTGCGGACACCTCCTTCTGCTCGCCGGTGATGAAGCAGTGGGAACGGTGCGTATCCGAGTGACGGAAAAAGGTACCAAACTAGAACGCATTGCGGTGCTCTCCACGTATCGTGGATTGCATTATGGGGAACTCCTGGTACGTTGTGCCTTGAGCGTTGTCCATGGACCAGTCTATATCCATGCCCAAATTCAGAGTGAGGGATTTTATCAGAAGCTTGGCTTCGTTGCAGAAGATGAGACAATCTTCTACGAAGCAAACATCCCACACCGAACCATGATCTGGCCACACGGAGAAGGAGTTGCACCTTGCCTTATCACAATACCATCATAATTGCAGGAGCCGGAGTTTTTGGCACCGCCATGGCTGAACGGCTCTCTTGGAATACCAACAATACAGTCATCCTCTGGTCCATCGAAAAGGACGTCGTAGAGGATATCAATAAAAACCATCGAAATACCAAGTACTTCCCTACCCACTTCCTGAACACCAGTATCAGGGCAACGAGTGACAAGCAGATTTTCCGCAGTGCTGACTGCATACTTCTTGTCATCCCCTCCAAGGTCATCGTCTCTTTTACCGAGGAGATCAAGGCATATACGAAGGAAGATTGTCTTGTGATAAACCTGGCAAAGGGTATGAGCGATGATGGGGCATTTATCACTGAACAGATACCCTTTCCCAGAACAGCCAGCATGAAGGGACCAACCTTCGCAATTGAAGTTCTGCATGGACTACCCTCTTCCTTTACCTTTGGGGGAAAGAGAGAGGACTATGACCGTTTCAAGAGAGAAGTACTCAAGGACACCGGTCTCTACCTGGACTACACTGAAGATATCCGTTCAGTCGAGCTCATGAGTATCCTAAAGAATATGTATGCCATTGCAATCGGACTGGTCAGTGGGCGGTTTAACTCTCCTAATGTCGACTTTCTCATCTATACGAAGGCAGTTGGAGAAATGCGTCGTTTTCTCAGCCTATTCGGCTGCAGCACAGAGACCATCTTCTGCTACTGCGGTCTTGGAGACCTGGGACTGACCAGTCTCAATGACCTCTCCAGGAACAGGACACTCGGTCTCTTGATGGGAAAAGGATTCTCCATCGACAATAGTGGGAGCTCTGCAACGGTCATAGAAGGAAGCAGAACCGTCAAGCTCATGGGAGAGCTCACCCGTGAGAGACATGTCGAAGAGGAATTCCCCCTTGTACAGGCTCTCTATAGGATGATGTATGAACATGAGAATCTCAACGACTACATGAGAGCGGTGTTTAACTAATCCCCCAGAGTCAATCTGGACCTATGAGAGAATCGTTTCTTAGATTGACACAATAAACATACATTTTTTTTCAAAAACTTATGTCATATTTGCCTGTTAAAATATTGACAACTCGATAGTTTCATTCAAAAAAATAGCATAAGGGCGTGTTAAGTGATGACATACTCCAGTTATTTTGGGTGTGAAAACTATTCATGAATCATGTAATGCTACTTGCTTCTGTCTCTATCCCCTTATGAGTACTACCAGTATTGCTGCCAAGCATCCTTGTGCCGGTAGGTATGATTACTGTAGGTAAAGCCATCTTTTCTTAATAGGGGGGGGAAAGAGATATGAATCGAAAAGCGTTGTTTGTTGGGATATTAGTTCTTATTCTAGTAATTGGCTTGACTGCACCTCTCGGAGCCAAAGTCGCACGATCAAGTAGCAGGATTCTTTCCATCCCTGAAAATATTGTCACAACCAGAAAAGCCAAATTCAAGATGGGCGATATTCTGACGAATGAGATGGTCTCCATTACTATCGTAAATGACCCAAAGCCAGCATATTTACTGCTTGTCCTGGAACTGGAAATAGACAGTGAATCCATTACCGGGGAGAGTACGGCAAGAGCAGAAATCGTCAAGCACTTTGCAGGAAATGAAACGCTCACCTTCACCAACACCGATATTTTAAAATATACCAGCTATGTGAAACGAGGTTCGGTTTCCCAATCCCTGAAGGATGTGTTCGGTGTCTCAGGCATGGATTCCTTGACTGAATCATTCTTTACAGGAGGAAAGCAGGAAGTCCCTGAAGGAATATACAAGCTCTCACTCCTAGCCTATGAAATTGATAATGAGAATGCAACTTCCGGTAGGTCGTTGATTGAGAAACAATCGCTCACATTCAAGGTAGTAAAAAATTGAACCAATTGCAATACTTCAGACTCCTACAGTAAGCGAACCAATACTGAAGTTTCGTGTTCCTCAGATTCCATACTACAGCGAAATGAGCATCTCAAATAATTCTACGACACATGTGACGATTACCGGACTTGGAATGAATACCACAATAAGGAAAGATCATAGAAAAGTAACAGCCCCAAGCATTAATTCCTTGAAAGGCTACCCTTCTGATCTTCAAGACGGAATCGTTACCTATGATCTGTCTACCGTACTGTTTAGAGCAGGTGGAGAGTATTCTTTCGATATCATATTCAAAGATGACTCAAACTTTGAGATTGATACAAAGACAGCAGTTGTAAAATTCCCTACACCCAAATTCAATACAACAGTGGATGTCTCTCAACCTCTTCTTCCCCTATTCCGCTGGAGTTTCAACGATGATTATGCCCTATGGGCAAGTGAGTACCATGTTTATCTCAATGAAGTCAGATCGGGAATATCCTCAACCAACAGCTATAAGCCGAAAAATCTTCTTTGGCCAAGCAAAACCTACAACTGGTATGTCATGCCGATCAATAGAGACGGAACCCCGTTCTTCTCATCTGATGCTGTTACAAGTCAATCATTCAAGACAAAAGACCACACAGAGCTAACAATCTCAGTTGATAACCCTCCAACCAACGCTACGCTGCTAACCGATTTGACATATTCTTTCAGTGGCAATGCGGAATTTAGTGATGGAGCAGAGCTCAAACATGCTTCCTGGAAAGTTGGAGCTGATATCCTTCAAGGAACCACTACCTCTTATACCCCAACCAAACAATATACAAACAACAGCTTGCTTGCCTATTTATCAGTTACCGATACCCTGAACATGAGCAAGAATTCAGAAAATATCTATCTCACGGTACACCAACCTCAACTTGCAATCCAAGGAGAACCTGTAAGGGATGCAAAGAAAAAAAGCAACCGTGATGTTCACCATCGACCCTAAGAAAAGCAGACATTATCAGTCGGTATCATGGTACCTTGACGATAAACAAATTGGCACAGGATCAACAGTAGCTTACAACTGTGATACCAGCGGGGTATTCTCCGTAGTCGCAAAGGGAGAAAGCACCCCCGATTATCTAGGAAACACAAAACAGTTGGAGTCCGCACCTCAACAGATTACAGTAATTGGAACTGAACCAATTGTATCACTGCTCAATGTTGAAGACTCCATCCAGATGCTCCTGGGCTCAACGCTAGACATCTATTCAGCAGTTCAGAATGACAACCAGATCAAGTCAATACAATGGATCTATACTGGTCCAGAATCAGGAACCTTAGGTTCAAAGCTTACACAAGCCACCTTCTCCCCTTCAAAGACAGGGGAATATATCATCACACAGACAGTCACCGACATCTATAATGAAGCAGGGACCGCATCAGCTCGCATATTGGTCATTGATCCAGAAGTACGTATCACCAATATTGATGCAGGAAAGAATTTCCCATTGGATTCAACCCATGCAATCTCCTATTCAGCTACAAATGCAAAAGAGATTCAATTTTTTTTCGTTGACGGAAAGGAACTGCTCTCAGATCGGTTAATTTTTTTGGAAACCTTGGTCTTGGTAATCATACAGTCTTTGCAAGAGCAATTTACTCGGTTGTTGATAAAACAGGAAATCAGGTTCTTCATACAAAAGATACCGAACCTATCCAGTTCCTCGTCCGCGATATAAGACCCCCCCAGAAATCCAATTACGCTTCCCAGCATATAACACCCGCCTTATGAGAGGAGTTACCTATACGCTCGAAGCTGATGTATCAAGCACATCCCCTATTACTGAAAGTTATTGGGAATTGAATGGAACCAGGCTTGCCTCCAACACTTTTACGGTTACAAAGGACATGCCTTCAATTTTTACCATAAGATACACAGCAAAGAACCAAGATAACATGGAAAAGACAGTATCAACATCGGTACGTAAAATTGATCCTACCGTCTTTATCAACCCTCCAGCAAATCTAGACATTCCTTCCTCTGGATATATCCCTATCGTTGCAAGCACTACAGAAAATGCAAGCTTATTCTGGATTATCGATGGAGAAAAACTCAATTATTGGAACAAGAACATCCCCCCAAGTTGGAGAACACACCATACAGGCAGGATGGAGTATAGGTGCAGCAGATGAGAACGGCAACTACAAGGTATATGAAGGTGTATCTGAAGAAGTGAAGGTAACCATCTACAGTGACGAGCCACCCAAGATTACTTCATATGCCCCAACAGAAGATGTGGTACGTCAAACGATACATACCCCGGTACAATTTTCTCTTACGACCTCTGACGGTTATGAGATGGATATTACTAAATGGAATATATATGACCAGAAGGGAATACCCATTCGCCAGATTGCGGGAGAGACATTACAACTACAGAATTATGGAAAAGGTGTGTATACAGTCCAGGCAATTATTTCTGATAAGTATGGTAGAACCGACAGATGAATGGACTGTAAGTCTTTTTTTTGACCCACAGGTATCCATAGCTTTCCCCAAGGATGGTGAGGAGGTTTCGCTTAAACAAATAGAGCAACCTATAATCCAACAACAAGATATCAAATCATATGCCTTGACTTTAAACGGGGAGGCAATCCCCAATACGTTCAATTGGGTTGCCTTGGAAAGCGGCGAATATTCTTTATCGATCGAAGGACTTTATAACGTAAGCGATAAGACCGAACTGCAAAGGACACCACCCCATACCATCTCATTCTCCATCGCAAAAGATAAAACACCTCCAGAATTTGAGGTGGATGTCATTAAGAATAACGATCGAATCATTGCTGGCCTTGATTACCGTCTCACGGCACATGGGAAGGCCGATGAAACATTTACTTGGATTTTGAATGGCAAAGAGGTAGGAAGCGGTCCTGAATATACCTTACGGCTTCAACAACCCAGAAAAACTTGACACTCATTGCACGGGGTAAACGTAATGGTATTACCTTGGACAAAACATTTAATCTCAGAATCATCAACCCGTTCTATGCGATGAATACCCCTGGGGGGGAGGCTATGAGAATTTTTACCCTCTTGGATCAAAGCTCTACCTCTCCTATAGTTTTCGCGACATTGATAGAGTCGAGTGGATTATCGACGGGAGTCCTTCTCCAAGCAACTCAATCTCCTTACCGATAGGAATGCATACCATTGAATTGCAAGGATATGCAAGTCAAGTACGTCTACCTGAAGGCACCTTGAAAGACTATCGTCCATCTATGAATAGCTATGAGACACGACGTGATATCCAAATTGTGGAAGCACAACGCGTCCTGTCGATTGATGCACCTGATGAGGTTCTCGAAGGCCAGAGCTTTGTTGTTCGTGCAAATACGAGCAGAGAGGATCCAAGGGATTTACTGAACCAATTAACACTTTATATTGATGATACATACAACAGACGTAATTATGGGAATCCTGTTAATCGAATGTTTACCCTATCGTCTCTCATCGAAGGGAACCATATGCTTAAGATATATTCCTCCGATGTTTTCGATCGTGGAGGCGTAGCATATAAACCGATCAACGTATACAAACCCCTCGAACTGGCTATCATCTCTCCTACTGATGCACAGAGAATATCGCCTGATGTCAATGTGATAGCTCGTACAGAAGTTTTGACGGGTAAGATCAACCGTCTGACATGGCGTATAGACAACCGAGTTGTACCAAACAGCAATTACACAACGGTGAATCTTGGAAAATTGGAACCAGGAAAACATACCATCAGTGTCAGTGCCGAGGATATGCTGGGAAATATAAAAACCGAACAAATATCGGTTGAAATACAGAGTGATTTCCAACTCGATCTCCTGCAACCTATCAAATCCATGGAAACGGTAGTAGGCACCTCCGTTTCTTTCCTTGCTGGTGTAGACAAGGTAATAGGCTCTGCTGTAAATGTGACTGATGCCGCAAGACATATAACGTGGTATGTGAATAATACCAGCACCAATAAAAAATGGAATTTCCTATCTCTTCGATGCAGAGAATCCAGGGACTTACACGATTTATAGTGAGTATGACCATAATGAGATGGTCCGCACCACTTCTTCTAGAATCGTCACTGTTCGGGATATTGCCTCACCCCAGATTACTTATCCCAAGAACGGACAAACCATTCTCTATGCAGATGGAAGCTCTATCATACTTTCCGCAAAGGGAGAACCTGGGGCAACATACCATTGGATGCATAACAATGAGATTGTGGCGATAGGGCCTGAAGCTAACTTTAATCCAAATGGATACGAAGGCGAGATTCAGCTGAAATTAGTTACATCTGCATTTGGAAGGACTAAACAACAATTGGTGAGTTTCTTCCTTGATAGAAACACCCCGCCTTCCTTGATGTTGTCAGTACCTGAAATACAGTACACCGGTGACATGCTCAATTGGACCGCAGCAGCAAGTGATAGTGAAGATCAGACAACTGACCAAGCCATAACCTTTGCCCTTGATGGCCTTACACTCTCTGGCGGAAATCCACGTGAGCTTTCCAGCAAGGATGTAGGTGCTCATACTCTGGTCGCAAGCACATCAGACTCGCTTGGAGCTACCACTACCCAGCTTGCAAGCTTCAAGGTTGTTGAGACTACACTACCCTTGGAGTTGTTATCTCCTCAAGAAGGTGCAACCTATTACAAAGGATTCGAAATTCCACTCCTCGCATCTCTATCTCAAGGAGAGGAAGGAACGTATACATGGACAGTCCAGTATCTGGATGATCCGAGTATTCCGAAGAAAACCTTCCAAACAAAGCAAGCAATGTTCACGAGTGAAGCTACAGGGTCTGTTTTGGTAGGCCTCGTGTTCACCGACACAAATGGCAGGGAGAGAGGTCGAAAGCAAATACTCCTGAGTATAGAAAACGAACCTATCTATCTGAATATCAATTGGCCGCACGGAAGTATCGTCAATGCAGGGACTCCACTGAATCCTACATTACAGGGATTGCCGGATAATTGGGAGGAAGGGGAACTGAACTGGTATCTTGCAGGGTTCCCTGTTGAAGATGCCACACAGATGGTTGCGCCCAGCAATAGTGGGACGTATACTCTCTCAGCTGTCTATCATATTGAAGAAAGAAGCGAACAAGCATCTGTTGAGTTCAAGGTAAATACTGAGCCTTCTGTTTCCATCACAAGCATTGCCGATGGAGACGCATACAAGACAGGTACCCCGCTGATCCTCTCAGCAAATGTACTAGATGATCAAACCTATACAGGAACGGTTACATGGTCAATGGATGATGGGACCTTGATTGGGGAAGGGAATCCTTTGATCTATACTTCCAAAGCTCCAGGAATCATGTACATCAATGCAAAAGCCACAGACGATTTCCAACTCTCAGGAAAAGATGCTGTTTCTATTGAATTCTATGATGCAGTCCAGGCAGTGACAGTAGCAGTGAATGATGGACTCCCCACCTATCTGATAAGTGAAGATGCTCCTGCTCTGCCCATGTCAGTTTCCTTCACAGGAGGGAGAAGTCCGCAGGTATCCTGGCAAATCAGACAAGGAAACAAAATCCTTGAAAAAAAACAAGGTCTGGTTTCTTCCTTTACCTATGAGGAATTGAAGGATTTCCAGAGAGAACCTGCAATTGTGTCCATGATCCTGAGTGACAGGACAATGCTCGGTGAAGAGCGAACTGAAATCTTGCGAAAAGATATTCCTCTACAGCTAACCTCTGATGCAACGTTGGAAATACTTGATCCAGTTGCAAGTACTATTTATCGGGTTGGTCAAGATGTGGATGTGTTGCTTTCCATGACTGGTTATACCGAGCCCGCAATAAGTATTACAATCAACGAGATAGTGCGCTCTGTAACTTGGGAACTGAGTGATGATGCCAGAACTGCAAAAACCACCATTCCAGCCAATCAGTTTGGAAGAGAAGGCGTCTATCTTATCACGGTTAGCACTTTGGAAGATGGTGTGTTCAAGGAGTCAGAGACCAGTATCAATCTCTATGAAAAGCCAAAAGGGATCTATATTGTAGGTGCTCCTGAGATCTTTGATAAGACCGTTGATACCGTACAGATTACTGCTGACACCTCTGACCTCGAGGGAGTAGACAAGATCTTCTGGAAGAGCGACCTATCAACAGAACCCATTGGAACTGGGTCAATGCTCGACCTCGGGGAGGCTGACCTGCAGGCAGGAAGTCGCTCAATCACCGTAGAGGCATATAATGGAGAACAGCTGCTTGCCAGCAATACCATCACGCTGCAGGTACTCCAGCAAATAGAAGTCTCTATAGAAGGAGGTGATGAGCTCTTAGTAGTGCAAGGAGGAGCCGATGTTGCACTAACTGCTAAGGGCACAGACAGGGATGGTACTGTTCTTGCGCCTGAGTCCTTCACCTGGAGTTCTCACCTAAATGGTTCTTTAGACGTTGGAAACATACTCTCATTTGCCAACCATCCAAATCTCAGTGGTGGCGAGCATATCATTGCTGTACAGGTTGTCGGCAAAGATGGATCAATTGCGAATGCACTGAAAATGGTGCAGATTATTGGACTTCCCGAAGCAGATGAGCCACAAGAGCAACAGACCCAAGTAGCCGCAATATCTAATGATCAGGAACCCAGTGGTTCTCAAGAGGAAGGAGGAGATAGTGCAGCTCCCTCTGGTCAACAAGAGGACGAGCAAGCAGAGACAGATTACTTCGATCTAGGTAGGCCAATAGATACATTCTTGCCTTCTGAAATTCCTGACCCGTTTGGCCCAGGAGCAGGAGGTGCTCCCCCAAGTAGCATGATTGAAGATGAGATGAACTCCTTTCTTGGAGCAAACGCTGAGAGTGGCCGATGAGGAGGACCATGATGAAGAATAAATATTTTATAATACTGTTAATAAGCATGATCGTAAGTTCCTCCTTGTTTGCGCTGGAAGTCGATATCCCAACGGAAATTCCTGCCTACCGCAACCTTATGGTCAAACTCATACCAGCACAGAGTGAAGGTACCATTTCTGAAGCTCGGTTCTTCTTCTACCAAACAGGAGTAAGGGAACCTCTCTACTCTGAGTTCATGCCTGAACGGGATGAGTGGATAGCAAAGGTTCCCTATACATACCTGACAGGAGAGGAACTGACGTTTTTCTCAGTAATGAAAAAAAATACAGAGGGAACTGTTTACCGCACACCACAAATAGGAACAGAAAAAAAAGTCCGTCTGATTCAGGACATCATCCCACCAACGCTGAAGCTTGTGTCCCCAACCACCTTTGATTTGGTGGCGGAAGAACAACAGTTGGTTGTCTTTGAGATAGAAGACGAGAGTGCCCTATCAAGTTTTTCTATTACAATTGATGGGCAAGAAGTAATTCACTCAGGAGCCTTTGGACAGTACCTTTCTTTCTTGGTAAAACCTACAGGGCAAGAAGAAAGTGTGGTTTCAATTTCCATGAAGGACCGATACGAGAACACAAGCACGGAGGAGTATCGCTTCAAGATAGGAGCAAAGAAAGCTCCAGTCTTTGTCGCTGATGCCTCATACCAGAGTAGTATAGAACTCGAATACGTACTTGGTATGGGGGGGAGAGTGAAAAGTCCCTGGATGTTCCAACGGTGTTTGCTGATCAGAACCATCAATTGAATGTAAGTTATGAACTTGGAGGTGACACCTACCTTAAGGCAGGGCCGATCTCCCTCCAAGTGGCAGCTAGCTTGAGTGACTCAATTTCAGTAGAAGAAATCTTTGAAGCCTACCCAAACACACTACTGGCCGACCTTCAAAATATCCTGAATTTGTATAATCCTCTCAACTTCACAAACGAGTTTGATTACACAGGAGAGATAGCAAGAAAGTATGAAAATGATAACAGATTATTGCTGAAGGTCTCGTTCTTTGATCCCATCATTACCTATACTTTTGGAGACCAAGAAATCAATTTCCAGCAGGAGACCATCAACAAATTGGGTTTCAGAGGAACAGCATTGGCAATAGATCTCCCCTTCTTTGAGATGAAAGTAGGAAAAGGCCTTACAGATCTTGGGCTTTATCAAGTAGCATGGCCGAAAAAACTTCCTTGGTTTCCAAGTAGGAGTAAAAGCTAAGGAATTGTGGTATTTCCAAACCAATCTCTCCTTCATCAGCGCGCTACAGGGTCGGTATACTTCACTCAAGCAGACTGGTGCGACCTCTCAAATCGGAGAATTGTACGATGTGCTCACTACCCCACCTGACCAGAATATGGTCATGGGACTAGGAACAGGTGTTCACACCAAAAAATTTACGATTGATGCGTCCTTCTCATTTTCTCTATACAACCAGGATGCGAGCACCATTCTCGATGTTAATCAGCTAGCAAGTGACTTGGAGTCCCAAGGAGGCCCTGACCTTAGCTCCTATATCGATTATATCGATGCGGTGCACGCAATATTCCCAGTGTTGGATTACTTCCTACCGTCCAATGGATTGATTGCGGGAATTGTCGACAAGGATTTGTGGGGTATCAGCTATGGAGTTGATATGACCGTTCCTTCCCTTGGAATAGAAGCTTGGGTTCGAAAGACAGACGCTACATTTAGAAGCCTTGGCTCATCCGTGGAAACAGACATCTTCACATTTGGGGTATTCTCTGAAAAGAGTGTTGGGGACTTTATGGTACGAGGAGGGTACTCATACGATAAAGATACCATTGCAGATATCCTCTTCAATGATATCATTGCTTTGGTAAAACCTAATCTGCTATCTACAAGCACCGTTTCTGCTAACGATATCTCCACCATTCTGCATACTGCACAAGTAGGGTTTGATACACCTCAGAGCAAGCTTCTTGGCACCATGAGTGTCAATTACTCGTTTGCTTTTGCAACCAACAATGCAGAAAAACTTGCAGAAAAGGCCCCCCGACAGTACGGTTGAAACCTCGATTCTTACCTCTACAAAAAATGATATCACGATGACGCATACTGCAGAACTACGTTGGAGAAGTGGACAATATAAGCTAGGTCAAGTCTCTACGAACGTTGGTGCACAAACAAAGGATTCATACGTACTACAATCACGTATTGATGGTGTAGATTCTGATACATCATTCCTTGAGTACTCATATGCATTGACCAACAGTTTAGGATTCGACCGCTATGTACTCTCTCTTGGTTTTGACCAAGCTTGGAGCACTGAAGCCAATAGCTTGATGACATATGGCTATGACACGGCTCTCTCGATCAAGGATACGTTTTTTTTAATACGGTCCGCCTTTCCGCTTCCCTCGACCAAGCTTTCAAGTCATCACTCGAGGCCTATCGCATATCTGGAGGATTTGAGCTCGATAAGCAATTCGGGATGTTTATGGCATCAGCATCCTTCAAGGCAGAGTATTACGATTCTTTGCAAGACAACGCTGAAGATTCCCTGACAACTACGTTGACGATCAAGGGTGTATTCAGGAAATAGAGTATAATAGTAATACAAACGAAGAGACGCTCTTACATTCCTTAATAAATTCCCCCAATTGTGCACTCACACAACTGGGGGGATACTCAAACAAATCTAGGAAGGGATTGTTAGAGCGCTTCCAATACCGCTACGTCCTTGATGCTATAGGCATCACGAATTATCCGTAGTTCTTTCTTGAGATTCTTTTCCGCTTCACCATCAAGTGAAGAGAAAGGTTTTCTCACGGTTCCTGCATCTATACCTATCCAACTGAGCATACACTTCATGCTTGCATGCATGGGATACTTTAGGACACAGAAGATGATGGCATCAGCCTGGCGCTGCAAGAGCTTTGCCTGTTCCCAGTCATCTCTCTTATATGCATTATAGAGACCAATGAACAGTTCTGGAATGACATTGTAGAAGCTGCCGATAAGGCCATCACTACCATAGGCCAAACCGGAAAGTGCCATCTCATCACTGCCAGAGTACACCTTGAAATCCTTCCCAATCTCTTCCTTGATCCTGAGAATCTCATGGTGAGTGCTTGCCGTATACTTGATACCTTCCACCTGGTTAAGGGAAGCAAGGCGCTTAATCTGGTCAAAGTCCACCGCTCCGGCCAAGGCAACATTGTAGACGATCATGGGGAGGGGAACAGAACCACTGAGTTCCTGGTAGTATCGATACACCTCTTCAGATGAGAACTTCCAGTAGAATGGAGGTACAGAGGAGATAGCTGCAGCGCCATGCTTATAGGCATGCTCAGCAAGCTTGATGGATTTCTTCGTCCCGATATCTCCAACGTGGACAATAATGGGCACCCGGCCTGCCACCTCATCCGAGACGACCTCCACAACCTTCTTTCTCTCATCCCCATCCATGAGGAACGTCTCTCCGGTACTCCCTGTCAGATACAGTCCATCAACACCCTTGGAGAGGAGGAATCGTACTACAGAGCGTTGGCACTGCTCGTCGAAATTCTCGTTTGTATCGAAACATGTCAGCAGAGCAGGAATCACTCCACCGATGCGGTCCAGTCTCATAGTCTTCATAGTTTTACACCCTTCTTGGTAGGAGAGGCATAAAGCCTCTCCAGTTTCACGGACTCAGCCCTTCACTGCACCCATGGTGATGCCGCTGGCAAAATATTTCTGGAATAACAGGAAGATGGTCACAATGGGAAGTGCACCCAAGGCAGCTCCTGCCATGATCACCCCATAGTTGGTTGCCATCTCTGCCTGCAAGGTTGCCACCCCGAGTGCAATGGCCAACTTGGAACGACTCTGGAGCATGACCAACTGCAGGAAGTAGTCATTCCATGTCGTGATGAACGTAAAGATTGCCAAAGCACCATAGGCAGGCTTGATGATGGGTGTCACAATCTTTACAAAGGTCATCCACTCCCCACTTCCATCAATGCGTGCTGCATCGAGGATTTCTGTGGGTATGGTCTGGGCAAACTGCTTCATGAGAAATACCCCAAACGGCCATCCGACAGCCGGTAAGATTACAGCCCAAGGGGTGTTATAGAGCCCGATTGAGTTCATGATCCTCACCAGGGGAACCAGGACTACCTGCTTTGGAAGTGCCATTGCTGCAATGATAACCCCAAAGACAATCCCACGACCGGTGAACTGCTTCTTGGCCAGTACAAATCCTGCCATGGCGCTTGTCAGGCAGACCAGGATCATGGAGGCAGCAGACATATAGATACTGTTGAAGAACCACTTGCCTGCCGGGTTGATGAACAGCTCAGTAAAGTTGGCAAACGTCGGGTCAGCGGGGAACCACTGGGGAGGCATCTGGATGGCTACCTTCTGCAACTTGAACGCACCGGTCACAATCCAATAGAACGGGAAGATAAACAGGACGGAGACTGCCAGAAGCAAGAGCATCATTAGGATTCTGTAGGGGGGGAACTTTTTTGTTTCAACATCTCATACCTCCCTAGTAGTCCACATTGGATTTGATCGATTTGAACTGCAGCACACTGAAGAACCCGATAACGATGGCAAGCAGGACTCCCATGGCATTTGCATACCCATAGCGGTATAAGCTGAAAGCATTATCGTACAGGTAGTACATGATCGTACTGGTCGAGTAGACCGGCCCTCCGCTGGTAAGCAACTGGATCAAGGCAAAACACTGGAAACTGTTGATTGTGGTGATAACCACGACATGCTAGGGGATTGCTATGGAGAAGGCCGGCCCCATCCTCGGTCTCTAACGGGTAGGGCTATTCCGGCAGGGTTGCTACCTGCATTGCTAACGCAATGATAGCCACCGAGCTAATGAAAACCTGACAGTCCAGAATGGCTTATTGTTTCTGTGATATGAAGAATGAATAAAAAAAAGGGACTGTGCACATATCACTACTGGTGATTACATGAACAGTCCTTTGTTGAAAAAAATAAAAACTATTTATTTTTCCAGGTTTCAATTGTATCTGTAATTTTCTTTTCAAGAACAACTACTTTCTGTTTGTCATCATCTGAAAGTTGTGGAAGTGGAGCCCTTGGAGTTCCAATATCCATTTTTCTCAGTTTCAAGATGTACTTACAGACACCAAACATACCTCCTGCTGCTAGGATTTCGAGTATCAACTCGGTTGTGACCTGTTGCAGTTCAGAAGCAAGGGAGAATTTTTTTTCTGATTGAATGAGCTCTTCAATTTTAAGGAATAATTCAGGCATAACCCCATAAGTACCACCAATGCCACCATCAGCTCCCATGAGTCTTCCTGCAGCATATTGCTCGTCAGGACCATTGAAAATTACACATCTGCCTTTGCTGAGAGATTTGAACTTGGCTATGTCCATTACAGGCAGTGAGGTGTTCTTTATTCCAATCATGGAAGGATTCTCAAGCATTCTACTAAACAATGCTGTAGATACATTCGTACCCGTTGTCTGTGGAATGTTGTAAATAATAAAGGGTAGTTTTGATGCTTCGATCATTGACTCCCAGTAAGAGACTATAGCTTCTTCAGGTAGGGAGAAATAAATAGGAGGTATTGATGCAATAGCATCAGCACCTACCTCATTCGCATATGTTGCAAGTTCCTTACTATCTCGAGTTGAGCTTGCTCCAACATGTACGATAACACACATATTTTTTTTCTGCTTGGCAACATCCATCACGCTTTTCATGATTTTTTTTTCGTTCTTCGACGCTCAGGTATATGCACTCACCAGAACTACCCGTGATATATAAACCTCGCACACCCTTCGCATACAAATACTCGACAAGCTTTCTTGATCGCTCTTCACTCACATTTCCTTGATCATCATATGCTGTGTAAAATGCCGGAAAAAACGCCTTTGAATTTATTTAAATCGTACATACTCACTCCTTCTCATTAATTCATATTGATTAATTATATTTTGTGGCATCTTTCCCGAAAGAAAGGTGTTAATAGTCTCATAAATCATTGCTTGTGTTCTCATCTCGCTTTCATAGGTTGATGCAGCAATATGAGAAGTAACGGTAACAGCAGGATGGTTAAGTAGAAGATTATCTGCAGAAGGAGGATCCTCAACCAAAACATCCAAGCCTGCTTTCCCTACTTTTCCAGAGTCCAAAGCTTTCAATAAAGCAGGTTCGTCAACTACCCCGCCCCTACTCGTATTGATTAGGATCAACCCATCTTGTGCATGAGACAATACGGAAGAATTTACCATTCCGCGTGTTTCGGAGGTAAGAGGAACATGGATACTGATGATCTGAGCTTTTGAGAATAGCTGTTCAATTGAATGAACAACGGTAATTTTTTGACCGATAGTTTTTATTTCTACATTATCCTTTAGATATGGATCATATATAATGATATTAACTTGAAATCCGCCCAACATTCGAGCAAGATGTTTGGCAATATTACCAAATCCCAGTAGTCCTACTGTTTTCCCATCAAGTTCACTACCAGAGAAACTGCCAGGCCAGGTCCCTTGTTTGATTTCTTGGATAGATTGTGAAAAAAAATTTCTTCCACAGTTCAGGATATGCAAGAGAGCCAATTCTGCCACAGGAGGGGCATTTGCTCCCGGACAATTGGCAACCGGGATACCGTATGAGGTTGCGCTACTTACATCAATTTTTTCATATCCGGTACCGTAACGCATAATAAATTTCGTTCTTCGTGCAATACGTCCAATTTCTTGATTTCCCAGCTTATCAAAGGTATTGATGAGGATGTCTGTCATTTCTGCCATTTCCATGACTTTCTCATAATCGACAATTCGTTTTTCTATATATTCAAAACGATTATCATTACCGAAAGTTGTTCTCAATCCTTCAAGCGGTACTTCGTTTGCATCAAAATTGACCCAAACTCTTAGCTTATCCATGACAAAATTCCTTTTGAGTGTTGGCCTGCACCTTATATGCAGTCCAACATAAAATATTTATTAGAATGACTGTTTAATAATCAGTGCATCTTTCGCAAAATCTTCAAGTACCTGCTGTGGGGACATCCCCTTTATCACTGTATTATTCAGCATTTTACACACAGGGAACTGAAAATAATGCTTACGATCCCAAGACCATTCCTTCAAAGTGTCTGGGTTGGATATCCATAATATCCAGTTGCATTTTCGGCATAATCTATTGCGGCTTTATTAACTCCGCTAGCATACACTGGGTTTTCCCTAGCGTCCTGGAAGACAGGTACAAAAACGGGAGCAACCAGTTGCATATATTTATTATACCATTCAGTTTCCATCATATAGGAAATGAATTCTTTGGCTTCATCCTGATTGCTGGTTGTTTTTGTTACACCCCAGCCAGAAGCAAGGCCGAGCACGGTGTTTGAGACTCTCCCGTCAGGAGGGGGAAGGATCAAGGTGTTTGCCAAAAGGTCAGCATAATTGGGATCATTGGCCATCGCATTGTAGAGAGTTGGTGCATTGAATACCATTGCAGACTCACCTATCAGATATGATTTATTGTTTCCACTTGGGCCCCATGTGGTTGCAGCCGGGGGAATGGCACCGGCATCATATAGCTCTTTGTATTTGGCAATCAACTCTGCAGTTACCGGGTTCTTGTTTGCAGAAATCGATCCATCTTCAGCAATCAAGGCCCCTCCATTAGACCAGTTGATCATTCTAAAGGTGTTCTCTCCATCCTCGTCGGTTGGACCACTTCCCATTCCAAAACCATAAATACCGTTCTCCGGGTCAGATACGTGCTTTGCAGCCTCTAGAAGCTCATCCCATGTTTTGGGAACAGCAACGCCATTCTTGTCAAATATATCTTTTCTCAGAAAGAGAAGCGTTGATGAATTGTAAAAAAAAGGCACGAAGTAATTTTTCCCCATGATCTTTGTTCCATTAACCAAGGAATCGAACATTGGGCGTGTTTCGCTTACATCTTCAATCCAACTTGTAACATCAAGAAATGGATTATTATCCCCATAGCTTAAAACTTTATACAGGTTGGCTGAAACGATATCAGGAGCACTTCCTGCCTCGATTGCTGCATTCAGTTTGGTCATCAAATCCAAAGCATTGATGAATTCATACTTTACAGAAATGTCAGAATCTAAGGTAAACTGTTTAATGCGCTCTTCCATTAGCATGTTTGCGTCATCGCTAAAACTTTTCTCTACCCAAACACGTACATTCCTTTGTGAAGATTGTTCTTGCGATCCTGCAGCGAACAACAATCCCGTTACGAGTAGCAGACAAATACCACTTGCTAGCAATTTCTTCATAATCCGTACCTCCTAAAATATTTAAAACAGTACTATTACTGTTTGACACCACCGGCAGTAACTCCTCCGACCAAGAATTTTGAGGCAAACATATATACCAGTAAAATAGGAAGACATGCGGTAATCGCACCTGCCATGATTTGTGCCCATGGATAAATATCTCCAAAAAAAACAAGGCCAGATATCACCAATGTATATGTTTTGCTCATAGAGGAGCTTATGTTGACCAACGCATACAGATATTCACCCCAACACATTGAGAATGCGAAAATGCATGTTGAAATGATTCCTGGTTTTGCAAGCGGAAAAAACAATGCGTAACATTGTTTGAATCTTGGTGCATCCATCTACAATAGATGCTTCTTCTATACTTTTTGGAACCGACCAACATGGGGAATAAGCATCCAGACAGTATAAGGAAGGGTGAATGTAGGATAGATAAGTATTAATCCGAGCAAAGAATCGGACAGACCTGTCTTGCTGACTAACATGAATAAGGGAATATATAGCACGGATGTTGGAATCAGATAGGTATAAAGAACCGCCTTTGCCATAATCATTCTTCCTCTGAACTTTATGCGAGATAAGGCATAAGCAGCTGGGTATCCAACCATCAAGGAGAATGTAGCTGTAGAAATTCCTACAATAAAGCTATTCATCAGAGAACGCAGAAATGGGGTTCTTGAGTAAAGGTAACGATATCCATCAATAGATATTTGCTTTGGAAACATTGTTGGAACCCTTTGATATACCTCAAACTGTGACTTCAAAGACGTATTGAACATCCAATAAATCGGAAATAATGCAACAAACAAGAAAATGCAGACAAGCACGATGGAAACATATTTTATTTGTTTTTGGTGTGTGGTCATTTTGTATCTCTCCTATTGCTCATCGCTTCGCTTGAACATGAATTTACTAGCCAAGGAAATGAGGAGAATCAGCAGCGGGGCAGCCATTACGGATACCGCAACACCTTTCCCTAGCATCAAGCTGGTCATTGCCGTCTTATAGCTGAAAACCCCAATGACTTCAGTTGCACCGCCTGGGCCTCCTCCAGTCAAAAGCCATACCGATTCAAATTCATTGATGGTCCATATCGAGGAAACCAGACTTGTCAGTAGGATAACATCACTAATTTCAGGCAATGTCACGTGTAAAAAAAATCGCTGAATCACTGAAGCTCCATCGATTTCAGATGCTTCATATAAATCCTTTGGGATCGTTTGTAATTTTGAAAGAATGGAAAGTCCAAAGAAAGGAACCCCTCTCCAGATATTTACAATCAGGACAGCAACAAAGGCTAATGACTCTTGGCCTAGCCAGATCAAATCATTTTCTATGAAGCCGAATGTTTTAAGAAGATGGTTTGCTATCCCTCCCGTATCCGAAAAAAATCCACCTCCAATTGAGGACAGCTACAATATTGGGCAGTGTCCAAGGAATGATTAATGCTGCTCGTGATAGGTTTCTCCCCTTGAATTCATTGTTCAACACGAGTGCCATACTCAAACCAAGTAACATTTTGAATAGCACCGATAAAGATGTATAAGCCAGCGTTACGAGAAAGGAGTGAATAAACTGAGGGTTCTTGATTAGTTGGATGTAGTTCTCAAGCCCAACAAATGATGCATGCCCTCCAATGCTCTTGTTTGTAAAGCTTAGATATACACCCCAAAGCACTGGAAAAAAAAGTAGTACAAAAGTAATGTAGACAAGCATTGGACCGCAAAGCAACAATGCAAATTGTTCCTCTGACTTCCTCGTCCCTCCTATTTTCATAAATATCTCCTATTGCCTCATAAAATATACTTGTAAATATCTTGTGATATTTCATAAGGTATCACAACTACCTCATTTGTCAATCAAAATTTCATATAATTATAAGAAATTCATCATTCTGTTGACAAAAAGTCTTTGAATGATATTATTAGATATATCACAAGATATAAAGTATCATACTTTAACTGAGCAATATATCTTTGTCATTGTTTTATATTAGGTTATGAACAAAATACAAGTTAGATGTCTTATTCAGATTGATATTGTTGATAATCCAACTTATTGATATTCGATTATAGGAGTGTTTGGATGATATCTCGAGAACAGGCTGTAGAAAATTTACGGAATGGGGTTACCAATGCAAGAAAAAACTCGCCAAAATTCAAAGCATTCTCTTGCAGATGAGGTATATTCAGTCTTGTTGCAAATGTTGATTAACAAGGAGCTACCCCCCCAGGGACAGTACTCAACAGAAGGGATATTGCAAAGAAACTGGGTGTTAGTGTGGCTCCTGTGCTTGAGGCTATCATCCAATTGGACCTAGAAGGGTATCTTGTTTCTATCCCAAGAAAAGGTACTATTGTTGCTCCAATTGGTTTGCGAGAAATTTATGAGCACATGATTATGAGAGAAGCCTTGGAATGCCAAGCTGCACGATTGTATTGTGGTGGTCCTATTCGTAATCATTATGAGGCTTTGCTTATAAAGGCTGCAAGCTTGGATTCTACGTTCATCAATGGGGAAGGAAACTGGAATCTGGAGTATGAGTTTCATGGCAATTTAGTTGAATTATGTCAAAGTGATATGCTTATAAATGAATTCAACCGCGTCGTGCGATTGGGGACTTTCTATGGAATGTATCATATCTACACTGTCCCAGGAAAAGAGAAAAAACTTAAAAATCATCATGAATTGCTTTCTCTTCTGGCAAAAGGTGATCCCGATATTGCTGAGAAGGCGGTCAGAGAACATCTGTTGACATCTAAGATTATGTTGCTTGACGAATTGAGGAAGAATAATATTTCAGTTTTGGAAATGGAAAAAGAAACTGATACATAGCTGATGCTCTTCTATGGTTTCCTAATGGACTCCAGCTAGACACTGAATGGGAATACCTATTGTTGTTTCCTTTGGTGTTTCTTACGCCCTCTGTTATACTTAAGATATTATGGCAACAAAGACAGTTATTATCGACCAGATATATAATGATATCAGGGATAAGATCCTAAAAAATGAGTATATACCTGGCAGCAAGCTAAGCGAAAACTCTCTCTCGGTTGAATACAACTGTAGCCGAACCCCTGTCAGAGAGGCAATAAAACGCCTCGAGCAAGATGGTTTTGTATCGGTACTCCCCCCCCAGAGCGGGTCCTATGTGAAGGAACTTACACTCAAGGATTACCAACACATTGCAGAGGTCAGAACGTATCTTGAAAGCCTTGCTTTTCGCTTGAACTTTGAACATGCTGTAGAAATTGCTCCATTCAGTGCCATCCTCGACGAAATGGATGAGTGTGACATGGATGATCCGAGTGATGTAATGCGGTTCAGTGACCTTCACTTCAAATTTCACTTGGAAATGGTTTGCTCTTCTGAGAATGAGGTTCTTCTCACCACGTTCAGTAGGCTGAACCTGAACACAAACAGCCTGCTCTTCTACCAACGCCTCAGCAACCAAGGAAAGAAACAGACCCAGGAAGAACACAGAAAAAAAATCCTTGCATACCTAGAAAAAAAACAGGACAGGAACAAA
>JDSF01000275.1_pt1 | contig 27148 bp, 30 predicted proteins | sample 199441 | NCBI WGS metagenome assembly JDSF01 (sample SAMN02592751, study PRJNA231836) | bioreactor metagenome | isolation source: continuous culture bioreactor denitrification-DNRA | place: Germany: Bremen
TGAAGTTGTTTATGCTGTTCATCTTAATCCAGCTGTAAAGGAAGTAGCGCATCGTATTCTAGGAGATCATCCACGTATTCACTTGTTAGAGCCATTAGAGATGCAAGACATGCATAACCTATTAAATCGCTCATATCTGGTATTAACAGACTCAGGCGGTCTTCAAGAAGAAGTACCTTCCATGGGAAAGCCTGTTCTTGTATTAAGAAATGTGACAGAAAGACCAGAAGGTGTGGAAGCAGGTACGTTGAAACTTGCAGGCACAAAAGAAAATACCATCTATGAGATGGCTAGAGAATTAATTGAAGATGAAGTAGCTTATGAAAAGATGGCAAACGCAGTAAACCCCTATGGGGATGGATATGCTTCCGAGCGTATTGTGGATATCATTACAAAACGCTTTCTATAATACGCAAAAACAATAAAAATAGTCATATATCTAAAGGTCTATCATTGTTGGAAGAAGTTGGAAACAATTTGTAAAATTTTAGACTGTTATGTAGACATATGGTTGAAACATGCGTATAATACTTTATAAAGAGGGAGAAACTTATGAAGTTTGATCCAAATGTAATGAAAAGCCTATCTTTATTAAGTCAAATTGGATTTCTAATGGCTATACCAATTATTGGATGTCTATTATTTGGTAATTTCCTTGACGGTCTATGTAACACCAGTCCGCTATTCTTAATAATATTCACCATATTGGGTGTGCTATCTGCTTTTCGCAATCTCTATGTGATTGCATTGAAAGGCACAAACAAAGGTACAAATAATAGAAAGAAGGACTCTTAATATGCATTCAGAAAAATCACTTTTTTATCCCATTAACGATTAAGATGATCGGTATTATCGTCCTTTCATTTGGCATAGGATTATTTTTTTGTTCCGGATATGGCGGCATATGGCAAAGGATTAGCACTTGGAGGAATATTTTCTATATTAAAGTTAAAACTAATGGAAGTTACTTTTACAAAAGCCCTCAACAAACCTCCAAAAGCAGCCCAGACTTATGCAAGTTTTCATTATTTTTTAAGGTATTTATTATCAATTTTAGTTTTAATGATTGGTGCATTAGAGCCAACCATTAACTTAGTAGGTGTTATTATTTCACTTGTGTCTATGAAAGTAGCAGCTTACCTGCAAGGATACATAGAGAAGCCTACACCAAAAGATGGTTCTGTAGCTTTTGTCGAATGGGAAGACGATGAAGAAGCGGAATCGGATTTTTAACATACCTATGAGGAAAGGAGAGTTTACTCATGGACATTGGTATTCATCACGTCGCGACCCTTAAGTTATTCGGTCTCGAAATATGGATTACTGAATCGATGGTGAATGTGTGGTTAATAGGACTTGTTCTGATTGCTATTGCAATTGGTATACGTATCGTCCTAAAAAAAAGCACAAGACATACCATCAGGCGTACAAAATGTTATTGAATGGATTGTAGAGATGTTGGATAATTTTACGGTCTCTACCATGGGCGAGAAGGGAAGAAAATTTTCTTCATTTTACGGATGTATGTTCGTATTTATATTGTTCTCAAACTTGTTAGGATTACTTATTGGTCCTCAGTTCAACAACGGAAAATTTAGTATTGGATTTTTTTTAAGACCGCCTACAGCAGATGCTGCAGTAACATTTGCTTTAGCACTTATCACATTTTTTATGGTTCAAGGTTATGGTATTAAAGTAAAAGGTGTTGGAAAGTGGGCAAAGGGTCTTACAGAGCCTCTATGGCCTATGACACCACTTAATATCATTGGTGAGCTAGCTAACCCTGTTTCACTTAGTTTCCGTTTATTCGGTAATATCTTAGGTGGAACCATTATTATGACATTGTATTATAATTTACCATGGTTTGCTCTACTAGGCGTGCCAGCCGCATTACATGCTTACTTTGATGTATTCGCTGGTGTACTACAAGCATTTATCTTTGTTATGCTGAGCATGACATTTGTATCAAGTGCTATTGAGTAGAAGAAACCACAAACGAATAAGCGAGGTGAGGTCATGAATGGCATACTTGACTTGCTCCTTGGCTGGATGGAACATGTGGATAAGCGAGCATTAATCTTAGGATTTTCAGCCGTTGGTGCTGGATTTGCTATGATAGCAGGTATCGGTCCTGGGATTGGACAAGGTTTTGCAGCTGGTAAAGCGGCAGAAGCTGTTGGTAACAATCCAGAAGGTGGACGACCAGCTACAATCGTGATGCTTCTTGGTTCAGCCGTGGCAGAGACATCGGGGATATTTTCTCTTGTAATTGCCATTATTATGCTATTTGCTAATCCTTTGGTAACACGAGATGGTGTTGGTATCGTATTGGCAGCTAGTGCTCTAGGAGCAGGATTATCAATGATAGCAGGAATAGGTCCTGGTATTGGACAAGGCTTTGCAGCAGGAAAAAGTGCCGAAGCAGTTGGTAAAAGACCGAAATTGCAAAGTCCAATCGTAAGAACATGTTGCTTGGTCAAGCAGTGGCCCAGACAACAGGAATATATGCCCTTATTGTGGCGTTGATATTACTATTTGTAGATGTATTTTCAAAATTCTTTTAAAAAACTCAAAAATATTTAATTAGAGGAGGATATCATCATGGAACAACAAATCGATGGAAAAGCGTTAATCTTAGCATGTTCAGCAATTGGAGCTGGTTTAGCAATGATAGCTGGTATTGGACCTGGAATCGGACAGGGTTTCGCGGCTGGTAAAGGTGCGGAAGCAGTTGGTCGTCAACCAGGAGCTCAATCGGATATTTTAAGAACAATGTTACTTGGTGCAGCAGTAGCCGAGACAACTGGTATTTACGGTTTGATCGTAGCGATTATCTTGTTATTTGCTAATCCACTTATCTCAAAATACATGAGTTTAATTGGCTAATATGTGAGAGGGCACCTGGTCCTTTCACTCCTTAGGAAACGACTAGATATTATTCTAACCGTTCCTTTAATGAAAGGAGGAAAAGAGAACTTGAAGATTATTGAGAGCTGGATTATCGGATTCGACTTGCAAATGGCCATTCAAATTGTGCTTCATATTGCAAGTATACTCATCTTGTTTTATTTCATAGCAAGATTACTGTTTAAACCAGTAAGAGACATACTACAAAAACGAAAAGATTCCATAGCAAAAGAATATCATTTTATAAAAAGTGAAAAACAAAAAGTATTAACTCTTGAAAAAGAATACAAAGATAAGCTAGCTAATATTGATAAAGAAGCCACTCAGATTCTAGAGGATGCTCGTAAGAGAGCCTTAGAAAAAGAGCGTGACATTATCAAAGAAGCTGATAATGAAGCAACGAGACTTATGCAAAGAGCGAATACTGAAATAGAGCGTGAAAAAGAAAAAGTAAAAGATGACATTAAAACTGAAATCATAGACGTGGCGAAGATTTTGGCAAGCAAATTTGTCGCTTCATCTATTGATCAAAAAACAAGTGATCGACTATTAGATGAAACAATCCAATCAATAGGTGAAGAAACATGGTTGAGTTAGTAGCTAAGCGTTATGGAACTGCTATGTTTGAGCTTGCCGTTGAAACAAACCAAGTTGATGCTACTCGTGAACAACTGGCATGGATTAAGGACGTATTAACGTCTCAAGAAGAATTTACAATGCTTCTTAATCATCCAAAAGTTAGCATGGCTAATAAAATCAAAATGGTTGAAGACACTTTTGGTGCACATGTTTCTAAGGATATAATAGGTCTATTAGTCATTGTTATTCATAAAGGTCGAGGACATCATCTATTTAATATTATAGAATACTGTCTTGAAGAGATTGACCATTACAATGGTATAGCTAAGGCTTATGTGGAATCTGCACAAGCATTATCCGAGGCACAAGAAGGTGCTATTAAGGATAAGCTAGAAGCATCCACCAAGAAAAAAGTAATTATGCATATGAGCGTTAATGAAGACCTCATTGGAGGTTTGGTCATACGTATTGGCGATAGAATTGTTGATAATAGTATCAAGGGAAAGATGGCTGCTATTACTAAGGATTTATACGCTATTCGTTAAAGGAAAGGTTTATATACCTTCATGTAATCTATTTATAAAAGTCCATAAAATACTGGCATTTTACAAATAGAATAAGAATAAATATAAGCCGTTTCTTAATTAAATATACAGTTGAAATACAGAAAGGCGGTGGAACCTAACCATGAATTTAAGACCTGAAGAAATAAGTTCGGTTATTAAAGAACAGATTAAGCGCTACAAAACAGATTTAGAGGTAAACGACGTTGGAACAGTTATCCAAGTTGCCGATGGTATCGCTCGTATTCATGGATTAGAAAGAGCTATGGCCGGCGAGCTTCTTGAATTCCCTGGCGAAGTCTATGGTATGGTCCTCAACTTGGAACAAGACAACGTTGGTGCTGTTCTTATGGGTTCAGATAAAAATATCAGTGAAGGCGATATTGTAAAAGCAACAGGTCGTGTAGCAGAAGTACCTGTTGGAGACGCCATGATTGGGCGTGTTGTTAACGCATTAGGTCAGCCAATTGATGGAAAAGGCCCCATCAATACGGATACATACCGTAAGGTAGAACGGGTTGCTCCTGGTGTTATTACAAGAAAAACAGTCGATACACCATTACAAACAGGTATAAAAGCCATTGACTCCATGGTACCTATTGGAAGAGGTCAGCGTGAGTTAATTATCGGTGATAGACAGACTGGTAAAACAGCCATTGCGATTGATACCATGATTAATCAAAAAGGTCAAGATGTATTATGTATTTACGTTGCTATTGGACAAAAAGCATCAACGGTAGCAGGGATTGTTAAGACTTTAGAAGAGAATGGTGCAATGGATTACTCAACAGTTGTTGCAGCTACTGCTTCTGAGTTAGCACCACTTCAATATATAGCACCTTATGCAGGTGTTACCATTGGTGAAGAGTGGATGGAAAAGGGTAAAGATGTACTCATTATTTATGATGATCTATCTAAGCATGCTGTAGCTTACCGTGCCATGTCCTTACTACTTCGTAGACCACCAGGACGTGAGGCTTATCCTGGAGACGTATTCTATCTTCATTCAAGATTGCTTGAGCGTGCAGCCAAGTTAAATGAAGAGTACGGTGGAGGCTCCATTACGGCTCTACCTATTATTGAAACACAAGCAGGCGATATCTCAGCTTACGTACCTACGAATGTTATCTCGATTACAGATGGTCAGATTTTCTTAGAAACTGAGTTATTTAATGCTGGTGTACGTCCAGCCATTAACCCAGGACTTTCTGTATCAAGGTTGGTGGTGCAGCACAGATTAAAGCCATGAAAAAAAATCGCTGGACCAATTCGTGTTGAGCTAGCACAATACCGTGAACTTGCTGCTTTTGCTCAGTTTGGTTCAGATCTAGATAAAGAAACAAAAGAAAGACTTGATCAAGGTGAAAGAATCATCGAAGTGTTAAAACAACTTCAATATAAGCCTATGAAAGTAGCTCATCAGGTTATTGTTTTATTTGCAGCTACAAAGAAATATTTAATGGATATTGCCCTATCGGATATTCTGGATTTTGAAGCGAAACTCATTGAATACATTGATACAAAGTATCCAGAGTTAGAAAAAGAAATCCTTGGTAAAGACGGTTTGACAGATGCATTAAATGATAAGATCGCTAGTGCCATTGAGGCATTTAAGAGTGGTTATAAAAGCCTAAGCGAGGTGTAGCGCCATGGCATCCATGAGAGATATCAAAATACGAAAAAACAGTATACAAAGTACGCAAAAAATTACCAAAGCCATGAAGCTTGTAGCAACAGCGAAGCTTCAGAAGGCGAAGGAAAAAGCTGCTGAAACGAGACCATATTTCCATAAGATGCATGAAACGATTGGGTCTATCCTGCAACAAAGTCAGAATATAAGTCACCCGTTCTTAACAGATCGTGAAGTGAAGAACAGTGGCTATATTGTGATGACTTCTAATCGAGGTCTTGCTGGTGGCTATAACTCCAATCTTGTTAAGTTAGTTGCAAGAGAGGCTGATCCGGAGCATTCTAAGGTAGTAGCTATTGGTAAAAGAGGTGCAGATAACCTTAGGAGAAACGGTTTTGAAGTTATAAAAAGTTATAATGATGTCATCGAGCAACCCATGTACAGGGACGCAGTGAATATTGGTGAACGTTTATTAGAGATGTATAAAGAAGGTCTCATTGATGAGGTATATATAGCTTATACAGCTTTTAAGTCAGCACTTACTCAAGAAGCAACCATGCTTAAGATTCTTCCAGTGGACACATCTACGTTTGATAAGAAAGAAGTCGTAACGTCAGATGTGATGAGCTATGAACCTTCAGCAGAAGAAGTACTTGAACAAGTTATTCCAAAATATATAAATAGTATGATATTCGGTGCACTAAGAGAATCTGTAGCCAGTGAACACGGTGCAAGGATGACAGCTATGGACTCAGCAACCGAAAATGCATCTGAAATGATTGATAAATTATCCCTCTTGTATAATAGAGCGAGACAAGCTTCTATCACACAAGAGTTATCAGAAATCGTTGGTGGTGCAGAAGCGCTTAAGTAAAGGAGTGTAATATAATGGCAGATAGAATCGGCAAAATCACTCAGATTATTGGTGCCGTTTTGGACGTAAAGTTCAGTTCAGATAATCTTCCAGCCCTTTATAACGCTATCGTTATTAAGAAAGCAGATGGATCAGACCTTATCGTAGAGGTTGCGGGGCATCTTGGCGATGACATAGTTCAATGTATAGCCATGGGTGCAACAGATGGTCTTTCGCGTGGTATGGAGGCTCTTGATACAGGGAAACCCATTACGGTACCTGTAGGTGAGAAAACATTAGGACGTATATTCAATGTAACAGGTGATCCTATTGATAGCAAGCCAGCTCCTGAAACAGAGGATTCATGGCCTATTCACCGTCAAGCACCAAAATTTGAGGAACAAGTTACAGAAACAGAAATTCTAGAAACAGGTATCAAAGTAATCGACTTACTATGCCCATACCAAAAAGGTGGAAAGATCGGTCTATTTGGTGGAGCAGGTGTAGGTAAGACGGTTCTTATTCAAGAACTTATTCGTAATATTGCTACTGAACATGGTGGATATTCTGTATTCACAGGTGTAGGTGAGCGAACAAGAGAAGGAAATGACTTATACCATGAGATGGCAGATTCAGGTGTACTTGAAAAAACAACCATGGTATTCGGACAGATGAACGAGCCACCAGGAGCAAGAATGCGAGTAGGTCTTACAGGACTGACTATGGCAGAATATTTCCGTGATGAAGGTGGACGTGACGTCCTTCTATTCATCGATAATATATTCCGTTTTACACAAGCAGGTTCAGAGGTATCCGCTTTACTTGGTCGTGTACCGAGTGCCGTTGGTTATCAGCCAACACTTGCTACAGAGATGGGTGCTCTCCAAGAGCGTATCACATCAACCAAGAACGGTTCTATTACATCGGTTCAAGCAGTATATGTACCAGCCGATGACTTAACAGACCCAGCGCCAGCGACTACTTTTGCTCACCTTGATGCGAAGACTGTATTATCTCGTGCCATTGTTGAGAGAGGTATCTACTGCGGTAGATCCACTGGATTCAACATCAAGAATCTTATCGCCAATGGTCGTGGGTGAAGAGCATTATGATGTTGCAAGACGTGTACAGGAAATTCTTCAACGTTATAAAGAATTACAAGATATCATTGCTATCCTTGGTATGGATGAGTTATCTGAGAACGATAAGATTATTGTTGCAAGAGCAAGAAAGATTCAATATTTCTTATCACAGCCATTCTTCGTGGCAGAGAACTTCACAGGTAAAGTAGGTAAATATGTGTCACTCAAAGATACCATTCAAGGTTTCAAAGAGATTCTTGATGGTAAGCATGATGATGTACCTGAGAATGCATTCCTTATGGTAGGAAACATCGAAGATGCATTAAGTCGAGTATAGTAGGTGATGAAGTGGCTAAGAAATTTATATTACAGGTAGTAACACCTGGACGTCAATTTTTTGATGAAGAGGTTGATCGCGTAGAATTCAAGACCAGCGAAGGCGACATTGGAATCTATGAAGATCATACACCTCTTACCACACCTCTTGCCGAAGGTGGTATGCTTACCATACTACAAGATGGCAAAGAGAAAAAAGCAGCTATTCACGGTGGATTCGTTGAGATTACACCAGAGAAGGTAACACTCCTAACAGATGCTGCCGAGTGGCCAGAAGAGATTGATAAAAAAAAGAGCTGAAGAAGCAAGAATAAGAGCTGAGCGACGATTGAAGGCTGAAGAAGAAGATATTAATGAAATCAGAGCAAAATCAGCGCTTACGCGTTCACTGGTTCGTATTGATGTAGTTAGTACGAATAGTGAAGAAGATGAAATATAGAGGTTAGATGGAGAGCAGGACATTATGTCCTGCTCTTGCAACTGCTGGTCGGGAATCAAAAGTGTGAAAATAAATTTTCCCACCCTTGTTGTGACTTTATCCTTGCAAGCAAACAAAGTCATGGCACAAAATATGAATATAGTGGGTTAATTAGTAAGATGAACCTTGAGGAGGTTAGTATGAAAAATAAAATTCTATTAATATTATGTATAAGTACTATGATCGTATTAACGAGTTGTACGAATAAAGTAGAAGAGATTAATAATGGGGAAGTAAAAGAAAATGCCTTAACCAAAGATGGAGAAATGAATAAGGATGAAGAAACAAAAGAAGATGAAGAAAATAACAAAGATCTAGGAACAACCAATAGTGAATCTACAGAGAAAAAAGGAAGAAGATAGTACAGACACATCTAACGAATCAGATGGTGACATTAGTGATAATGGAGAGTACTTGTACGATGCATTCTATAAGCATCAGTTACAAAAACAACCTATTAAGGATGAGATCATATACGGTATGCATTTTCATACAGTGAATTCTAATACTGATGGTATAGGTACCAATCTATTGATGGGAAGAAATGCAACGTTCTTACATGAAAATTTATATAATAACGATTGGCAAATAGATAAGATGCCAGACTTATTCAATGGTAAGTGGCACAGTGAACCCATTAGAGAACTCATAGCTAATGAAGAGAAATATGCATTATACAGAGAGTTAGCCAATAAGGAATATACATTTTATGGACTTGGGGAAAAGTTATTAGCATCAGGTGGAAGCCTAACCATTAGTGAACGTGGAGAACCATTCATGGTATTTGATCAACCAAGTCAAAGTGGATTCTTCATATCAGGTAGTTATAATCATATACCTAGAGATGTCAACATTCTCGTGAACATGGAGTTCGATGGTGAAGCCTATACAGTTAATCAATATAGTGACAGTATAGATCTTGATGCTATGGTTAAAGCTATAGCACCAGATATGAAAAATGCTAGTATTACACAACTAATAGAATGTGATATAAATGGTGACGGAAAGCTAGAGAGAATAATAAATATTAATAATACTTATGCTAAATATAATCACATAACTAATAATTGGTATGATTTGGATTATAGCGGCTACATGGCAAAATTAGTTATACTTGATGAAGCTAATAATTTTATTGTGAATATTGATGTTAATGAGAAACTTGAAGAGCCTATGGAGGTGGGGAGTTTATTTCCAACTATCCACTATATTATAGATGTGGATAATGACGGTGTTTTTGAGATTATTACAGAAGATCCTATTTGGGAAGGTACGCATTATGTGTTGAATAGGATTAATGTGGAGGAGAAGGTTATAGAGCAGGAGTTGTATTATGATGGGATGTAGTTAGTGGAATAGTGAAGAAGATGAAAGATAGAGATAAAGTAAAATGAGTTGATATACGCCCCCTGTAGTGGAATAATAAACTATCCACTACAGGGGGCGTTTTTATCTTATATTTTTTTTAATTTCTTCATAGATAAGTTTTATTAATAGTTTCTTTTCTTCCTCTGGAATCCCTTCGATTAATCTTGCTGCTGCAACAGGTAGTTGCCACATATTTATGTCTTCTATGGTTGCACCTGAAATCTTTACATAGTTTTTTATATATTGATTTAGAAGTATTTTTGTAAATAAATGATGAAGGTATTGTTGTACTTTAGATGTATGGTGGGGAATGGATACATATTTTAACATGAGTATTGTCCTAGCTACATCTGCTAATGAATCACCTTTAGTAGCAGTCATCCAATCAATGACTACGTACTGATCATTGTTGAATAAGACATTGTCAGGATGATAGTCCCCATGGCACAATTTATTGCCGTTTGGTAATTTATTAGTATACGCTATTATCTTCTCTTTGCAAGGCGTATCGAGTAAATGGGTCTCTTGAATATGTCCTATTAGCTTATCTTTGAGGCTAATAATATCAAAGTCAATTTCTTTGTGTATCTTAAAATGTAATTCAGCTAACTTTTTTGCTTGTTTATATAATGTCCATTGTTTTAAGGTTATATTTCTCAACATTGTCATACCATAAAAGCGGTCACAAACGATGCCTAGCCTATCGTCATGCGTGATCAACTGGTGTGTATTGACTACTGGAAAACCATTATTATATAGCATTTTTGATATGTTGTATTCATATTCTATTGCCTGTTTAGGGACTTCGGGTTTGAATAGTTTGAGGATATTGTTATTTCCTATTTCATAAACTTCGGCGGTTCTGCCTTGTCCGATTTGTTTGCCTATAGTCATAGTGACCTCCAGATTGAGTTTGTTTTTGGGTTATATAAATTTAATATTAGCAGAATGGTTATTGTAATGCAATAAAAATTGAGTTAGGATTTTTGATAGTGTATATAATAATTTATAAATAATGAGAAGAACAGAGTGTTCTATAACTTTGCATATATTGAATTATCTAAAATAATAGAGAATGAATATAACTTGTAATTCAAAAAATTAACAAATGAAAGGTTGAAATATAAAATTATAATGTAGAAAAATATATAATCATTAAATATAGTCTATTAAAATAGTAATAATTACTTATAAGGATATGAGATATATTTAGTAAATTAATTGAAATAAAATTAAAGTATAATATAATTAAGAAAATAATACAAAATACTACAAAAGGGAGCAATATTATATTCTATACGACATATATTATTATATCAATTTGCGTATTTATATCTATTAATAGTGTGCATAATAGTTATTTAAATTTCAGATATGCTACTAGGAGCACATCAAAGGTGATAAGGTATTATTGTTTTAAAACAATTAAATACTTTCTTTTATGACGAAACAATAAAATAGTATATTATTTTTCTTTACAATTTTATCGTTGACAAAAGATTTTAAAAAAGAATATTAGTGTTAAATTTATACTAAAATATGGAGGATCTGTATGAGGAAAAAAATTAGAAATACGTTTATTAGAATGATATGTATTATTATATTTATAAGTATATGTTATTTTACAGGAGTAATAGACAATGAATATTCAACTTTATATGCACAAGTTAATGAAAATATTCAAGTCGATGGCGGTAATTATTATAGTTTAATTTTAAAACCTGATGGGACTGTTTGGTCATGTGGATTAAATAATTATGGGCAGTTAGGTAATGGAACTATAACTAATAGCTCAACATTAGTAAAAGTTGAAAATTTAAGTAACATTATACAAGTTAGAGGAGGTAGTGCGCATAATGTAGCGTTAAAGGCTGATGGAACAGTCTGGGCATGGGGGAGTAATTATGCTGGGCAACTAGGTGATGGAACTACAGATAATAGATCAATTCCAACTAAAGTAAGTGGTCTTGAGAATGTAGTAGAAATAGCAGCAGGATGTTTCCATACATTAGCTCTGAAGTCAGATGGAACAGTCTGGGCATGGGGGATTAATAATAGTGGCCAACTAGGTGATGGAACTAAAGTTAATAAATTAATACCAGTAAAGGTTAATAATCTTAATGGTGTACAGTCAATAGTAGCGAGTACAAGAAGCTTCGCCCTAAAATCAGACGGAACAGTCTGGGCATGGGGAGATAATTATTATGGACAATTAGGAGATGGTACTACAAAAAATTATAGACTATCACCAGTACAAATAAAAAAAAGTTTAGTAAATATTATTAAAATTTCCTATGGGGGGGAGACCATGGGTTAGCTCTAAAGTCAGACGGTACTATTTGGGGATGGGGGAATAATGGTATTGGTAGTGTAGGAGATGGAACTACGACGTGGAGATTAACACCAGTGAAAGTTAATAGTATACAAAATGGTATAAAAAAAATTGCGGCTGGATCTAGGTCTAGTTTCGCAATTACATCAGATGGAAAAGTGTGGGCATGGGGGTCTAATTATAATGGGCAATTAGGTGATGGAACTTCAAATAACCATAAATTAACTCCAACAGAAGTAAAGAATTTAGACAATATTGCATCAATAGCAGTAGAAAACTTTCACACCTTAGCAGTAAAAACAAATGGCACTGTTTGGGTATTTGGGAATAATCGTCATGGTGCTTTAGGATTGGGACATGACATAAATGAAAATATTGCAGTACCAACTAAAGTCAATTTGGAATTACCAATACCAAATCCTCCATTAAATCTAAAGGTAAATGAAAAAAATAAAAGTGTAGAAATAAGCTGGAACAGTGTAACTGGAGCAGAATGTTACATTATAAAAAGGAGTACTACGACAGGAACAGGGTATGTAACAATAGCGAGTGATATTACAGGAACAACCTATACAGATACAGGACTAACTAACGGGATACCATATTATTATGTAATTATAGCTAAAAATGATGTAGGGGAAAGTGAAAATTCTACAGAAGTTTCATCAACACCAGTAACTCCACCAACAAAACCAACTAATGTGGCGGTAACAGAGAAGAATCAAAGTGTTGGATTAAGCTGGAATAGTATAACTGGAGCAGATAGATACATAATAAAAAGAAGTACTACCACAGGTACAGGGTATGTAACGATAGCGAGTGATATTACAGGAACAACCTATACAGATACAGAACTAACTAACGGAACAACATATTATTACGTAATTATTGCAAAAAATAATGGAGGAGAAAGTGAAAAAATCCTCACAGGTTGCTGCAACACCAAAAGAATTAATAACAACTCCAGTATCACCAACTAACGTATTCATAACAAGTGGAAATAATAGTCTAAATTTAAGTTGGGATAGTGTCATAGGAGCAGATAGCTATATCATAAAAAGAAGTACATCATCTGATAGTGATTTTACAACAATAGTTACCGATATTACAACAACAACCTATGAAGACACAGGATTAACTAGTGGGACAACCTATTACTATATCATTATAGCTAAAAATACAGCTGGTGTAAGCGGAAACTCAAGTAAGGTATCTGCTATACCTTTACAAAGTTCACCAATAAGCCAACGGGCTTAACAGTAGAAAATAGAAATCAATCTGTAAAACTTACATGGTCAGCCGTAGAAGGTGCAACAGCTTATAAGGTTAAAAGAGGAACTATATCAGGGGGACCATATGCGGTTGTAGCAGATAATATAACAGATACTATGTATATCGATACTGGTCTTACTAATGAAACGACTTATTATTATGTAGTATCTGCAGTTAATACAGAAGGTGAGAGTTCTAATTCAAATGAGGTTATAGCAAAACCTTTAGGCAATACTAATGGGTTATTTAGACCAGGTGCTAAAGGGGTAGCACCGGTTAATCAAATAATTAAAAATGGTAATTTTGCAAATGGTACTACCGGATGGGCGGCAGAGAATGGAACAGTTGCCATTGAAAATGGTAAAATAAAAGTTAGCAACGATGGTATTTATTCAGTTACTAGATTAAGGCAAAAAAATAAATACTATTCAGGAAAATATTTTGTATATTTTGGTGGAGTTTATTCAAATTCACAAACAGGTTCATATCAAATAGATTTTTTTGATTACAATAATTCTTCTAATACTAGCGGTGCGTCTATAACAGGTATTTCAAAGGATTCAAAAGAAGTATACGGTATTATAAATCTTTTGCATGATACAACAGAAAATACTAGAGTTGGATTAATTCATAATTCTATATCAATAGGAGTAGAAAATTATTATGAAGTTGGGCATGCTATTATAATTAATATGACAGCTAATGGCATAAAATCCTACACAGAAGAACAAATGCTAAACATAGTTCGTAATGGTTATTGGGAAGGTACTAAGACATGCGCACTAAGTTACAATTTAGTAAGCATAGGCAAAAATAAATTCGATAAAGACAATGTAGCGGACATTTCATCTTATCACACAAGTTTTACAACAAATGATACAGGTATAATAGTAACAAGTACAACAACTGGAACAGCATACACAACTGACAAAAAACAATTAAAACCTAATAAAACTTATCATATTAAAGCTAATTCAACACGAAGTGGCACAAGCGGCGGAGGAATAAAAGTATACAATGATAGTATCTCGCAAGACCTTGGAGGTAATTCGGGTTTTTTTAAATCCAAGCTTTAGCTTTACAACACCGTCAGATGGCGAAATATCTATTTTATTTTATACTGGAAATACAAAAGGCGATATGGCAACATTTACAAATGTAGCTCTTGAAGAAGATAAAGGTCAAACATTAGGAGTATACGAACCATACACCATCGATAAAACAGAGTTTAGCGTACCTAGACGATTAACTCGTATTGTGGATGTGTATGATGAAATCATAACTGACGGAAAATTACTCTATAGAATTAGTGGTGATATAACTTTTGATGGTACTGAAAATTGGATTGCTCAAACAACATACCCACCAACCGTGGATAATTTATTGAGATTTGATTTACCATTAAATGATGCTAAGCCTTCTAATAATTCTCAAAACATAGTTTGTAATTTATTTGAGTATACAAATAATACAGATAAAGAAGGAATAAGAATTCATTCATCTAGTAGTTATGTTAATTTATACATTGATAAATCGAAGCTATCTACTCCAGATTTAACAGGGTTTAAAACGTGGTTGTCAGTTAATTTACCAAAAGTGTATTACGAATTAAAACAACCAGAAATCATCGAAGATAGTCAACAAGGCTACAAAGCACCATCCCATATCCAAGCTTACCAAAATGGAGATTTAGTCCAGTATGCAACATCAACAAAACAAGTAAAATTAAACAACACAAATACAATAGTCATGGATGAAAAATGTATAGAAATCGTTGAACTCAAGGCAAATGGTGAAAATATATCAGGAACATTAGGTTCAGATGGTAAAACCATTACACTAGATAGTAATCAAACAAGTATAGTATATGCTAAGTGTAAGAGAGACCCTAGTACCTATCTTAATGTTCAATTGGTTGCAGTTCCCACCCCAACGAATGTAGAAGCAATAGCAAAAGACCAATCCGTTACATTAAGTTGGAACTATATAACAGGCGTAGATAATTACACCATATTAAGAAGTACATCATCAGAAGGCGAATATACAACCATAGCATCCAATATTACGTCATCTTTATATAGAGATACGGGATTAACCAATGGCACAACATATTATTATAAAGTCCTAGCTAATAAAGATGGAGAGAGTGGTAGCTTATCGGTAATATCTGCTACACCACAAGGAATACCATCAATCCCTACAGGCTTAGAAGTAGAGAACGCTTATAAATCGGTAAAACTAACATGGGCAAAAGCCAATGGGGCTTCTACATACAAAATAAAACGCTCAACAACATCTGGTGGAGATTATACCCTTATAGCCGATAATGTGTCAAATACTACTTATACAGATACTAATCTTATCAATGGAACAAATTACTACTATGTGGTTTCAGCAGTTAATCCAACTGGAGAAAGTGCTAATTCAACCGAGATAACGGGACAACCAACCATCGTTAAACCCAATACACCTATTAATATAGATGCACTGGTTGGTGATCGAGTTGTCACATTAACATGGCATGATATGGTCAATGCAGAGTCCTATATTATCAAAAGAGCAACAACAAAAGGAGGACCATATACCCTAGTAGCTGACCAAATTACAACCAATACATATACGGAATCTAATTTATCCAATGCCACACCTTATTACTATATCATCATTGCCAAAAACTCAGTGGGAGAAAGCCAACCCTCCAATGAAATTGAAGTTATACCAGGCGTACAGAGACCGACGAATGTAATCATTCAAAAAAGTAGATGCTGGTATTCGTCTTTCATGGGATTTGGTTAATGATGCAAGCAGTTACAAAGTCAAGCGATCAGAGACGCTAGAAGGACCATATACAACAATCCAAGATAATATAACAGGAACAGACTATGTTGATACAAGTATCCAAAATAATAAAATATACTATTATGTCCTATCAGCTAACAATCATCTAGGGGAAAGCCCAGGCACAAAACCAATATCGGTATACGTCAAGAATGATAGTAAAGAGCGCTATATCCTACTCATTACTCTTATCAATGGTATGCAAAAAGAGTATGATATCAGCTCAGAAACAGCTGTAGAATTTATAAAGTGGTATACAAATAGAGGGAATGGCATTGGCACACCATTTTTCACGCTATTTAATGAAGAAAAAGAAGCTGTATATGGAAATAGTAAAGATTATATAGGGTTTAATACCATATTATATTATCAACTAAATGAGTATAAGATTAAGGTACAGAACTAGAAGGGTGAGGTGGATAGATATGAAATTAAGAGAACTGATAAGTTATGTCATTATAATAATGGTGTTTAGCTGTACCATGAATATAAATCTATATGCAGCTAATATTGGGCAAGTGCGAATATATGAAAGTGCGCCATTAGATGGGGGTGTTAAATTAAAATGGCATGCTGTTTATAATGCTACTAGTTATTTAGTAAAAAGAGCTGAAACAAGAGATGGCAATTATATAACAATAGCCGATGATGTAACAGACACCACATTCACTGACATCGGACTTGAAAATGCCAGAATGTATCATTATAAGATTATCGCTAAGAATGCTACTGATATAGGACTAGAATCAGATGTTGTTTCAGTAGCTCCGTCAAAAGTGAGTTATTTGTGGTTTGTTGTAGAGGGGTATAATACTGGAATTGGGAATTTTGAAGTATATGATATAGAAGGAAATAAGATCTTTTGCGAGTTTCATTATCCTGAATATGGTTATTATCAAAATACAATTTTTTTTAAAAATGATCAAGGATTTCCCTTCAATTATATAGGAATTTCTAATACATATATTCCTCCATTATCTAAAAATGCACTAAAGCTAAGTGCCAACAAGGGGATTAAGAAAATAAGACTAAATGGACGTTACTCATCTTCTACGATATCATTTTATAAATCTCATGAAAAATCATTTCCTATTAATGCAGAACCTTTTGGAATCCTTAATTTAGTTGAGGGAAAAAATTCTGTGTATGAATTATTCACATCGGGTTTAAAAGCACAGGGAGAGAATAAAGAGGTAAGAATAGAATGGCAGCCAGTTAATAATGCAAAACAATATGTTATAAAACGATCAGATGAAGAAATTGGCTCATATGAATTAATAGCAAATAATATAATTGGTGAAGAATATATAGATAAAGGTTTAGAAAATGGAAGAGCATACTATTATAATGTAGAAGCAATAATGCAAACCGGGGAGACTGTTAATATAGGGACTACGAGTGCAATCACTACAGCAGTAAACTATGTTATATTAGATATTGAAGGAATGGAAAAAGATAGTATATATAACATTGAGGAATTGGATTTTATAGATATGGATGGTAATTCAATTAAATATAGCGTTCTTCATTCCGCAAATTATGAAACACCTACAGACTATGATTGGTATAGCTTTGAAAATCAAAAAAATAGAAGATTTCCTCTTATTGCACATTGGTATGATGACAAAACAACGAGTAATACTGGCTATAGCTTACCTGAAAGTTGGTATAGATATTCCATAAGACTACATGAAAACAATGGTGTATCAAAGATAATTCTTTGGTCTAATAAGCAAACGCATGTAAAATATAAGTTTCTAAAATCTATGATCTATGATTATGATAATAATATGAAATTACGAAGAAATGATAATTATATCTTTTTTTTGATGAACGGATTTTGAATCATGATTTACCATTAATTCAACATGAATTCTCCCAATCAGCTCCAGAAATTCCTCAAGGTATCAATGCAATATCCAGAGACACAAGAGCAAAAAATCGTCTGGAACAAAGTCAATAACGCTGACACCTACAACATAAAACGCTCCACATCACCCAACGGACCTTACACAACCATAGCTGAAAACATCCTTGAAACAGAATATGAAGATACCGGCATTGTCAACGGTACAGAATATTACTACGTAGTAACAGCTGTTAATGAAGGTGGTGAAAGTGCTAATTCTGAAGAAGTGGGTATTACACCTATTCCACAATTACCACAAGCACCAATGAACGTAACAGTAACACCAAGGGATAATGTCATCGAACTAACTTGGCAGTCCGTATACAATGCTGACACTTATAAAGTTATGCGTTCCGAAACAGAAGGCGGACCTTACATATCCGTATTAGAAAGTACAACAGATACAGCATTTACAGACACCAATGTCGTATTTGGTAAAACCTATTACTATGTGATACAAGCTAAAAACCCAACAGGAACAAGTAATAACTCAGAAGAAGTACAAGGCGTACCTGGTCAAGTATTACCTAGCACGCCAAGCAATATTATAACCAAAGTAAAAGATAAGTCAGTACATATCACATGGGATGCAGCGAATGATGCTACAAGCTATAACCTCATGCGAAGCAAGACTGAAAGCGGACCATATACTTTAATACAAGAAAACCTCAGAGGCATATCTTGTAACGATAGTAATGTGGAATATGATGATACCTATTATTATAAAATAATTGCCGTTAATGAAAGAGGCGAAAGTAAGCCAACAGAGCCTATTAGAGTGCATGTTATGGACACCACAGAACAAAAAAATACTACTCTCACTAACCATGAAAAATGGTACGACAAAAGACTATATACTAACACAAAGTCAATTAGCCGATTTCATGAAATGGTACCAAGATAAAACAGAAAATAAAGGATTACCTTATTTTACTGTTATGGGAAAAAATCAATACGGTGCTTATAAAGCACATAAAAGCTACATACTATTTGACGCCATGCTGTCCATAGACATAAAAGAAATTCAAGATAAGTAATATCATAAGAACTAAGTATTAACAACTCCAAATGTTAATACTTAGTTCTAAAGTAATATTTAGCTAACAATAAGAGGATACTTCAATTCTCTCAAACAAATATCTTGATTAAAAATGGACAAGAAGGAGGTCAATAACATGAAAAAAAATAAGGTGCTTATTAATAGCACTACTCACTATAAAATGTTCCATACTAGTAGTCCATGCAGCACCACCACCTACTAACTTATTCACAACAGCAAATGATAATCGCATTGTCATTTCTTGGGATGCTATCCATGATGCAAGCTCCTACCAAATTGAAGTAGATGGCGTAATCATAGATAATAGTCATTATACAATCTTTGAACACGACCATCTTTTACCCTTAACAACACATGAGTACAGAGTAAGAGTGATTACACAATCAGGTATCAGTGATTGGAGTCCAATCATTGCCCAAAAAACGTCTAATCCTAAGTTAAAAGAATTAAACACCCTTAAGGTAAGTAAGGAGCTTATACAACCTCGATATGGATTCCAAACCATCACCCTAAATGACAAAATCTATATCATAGGTGGTTATGGACAAGGTTATATTGACACAATAGAAGCATATGATCCCTTAACCAACAATTGGGAAATCATCACAATACTCCCTACAACCCGAATGCAACCTACTGTTGTAGCTCACGAAAACAAAATCTATATCATAGGCGGCTATAACCAAACAGATCACGAGTTAAATACCATTGATGTATATGATCTTACCAATAATACATGGGGTAGTATAGAAGTCATGCCAACCAAAAGGAGCGGGGCTTCCTCTATTATACATAATAACAAGATATATGTTCTAGGTGGATACAATGAAGAACAAAAAATCTTTAAATACTGTAGAAGTCTATAATTTACTAACCCATTCATGGACAACCATAGAAGCTATGCCAACAAAAAAGAAGTCAACTGGCAGCAGTTCTGTATAACAATAAAATATATGCAATGGGTGGCTACAACGGATTTGTTTTAGGCGATATCGAGACCTATGATCTAACAACACATACATGGACAAAAAAAAGGTCAGATGCCTATCGGACGATATGCATTTGATGCCATGGTTGCTAATGAGCAAATCATGATTATAGGTGGCTACAATACCACTCCTTTTAATACCATTGAATGCTATAACCCTAATGACAACAGATTTATTACTCAGAATAACCTTAAGGAAGAACGATATGCATTAGGAGCTGGCATTATTAAAGATGAGCTCTATGTCATTGGTGGTTCAAATGAAGCATTGGCGCTTAACAGTGTTGAAAAAGCTTATATAAAAAGAGACCCAGCACCAACTAATTTTATAGTACAAGAATCCAGTGATTCCCTTATCATAACATGGGATAAGATGGAAGATAGTACACTGTATGAATTAGAGATAAATGGTGGACCCATAAATACGGGTTTTAAGAATACGTATACCTTGGATAAAATCAAAGAGAATAAAGTGTATTATGTTCGTGTAAGAGGGATAACAGATAACGGGGTAACTCAGTGGACTACCCATAAGACGCACATAAAATATGCGGATCTACCATCAGCTTATGCCTATATAGGTGAGCGTACAAAAGACGATGATAGCTATGAAACCATAGACCTTTATATCATGACGAAGCATATAGAAGATATTTATACGGTTGAGATAGAAGCTCTATATAATAAGGAGCATATTAACCTAACCAGTCAAGATATAAATCGGGTAATTTTCTCATCCCATGATAATACCTATCAATACCTAAACTTAGATGATAACGGACGCATCTATATACACGTATCTTTAACTGGAAATAAACAACAAGTAACTGATTTAACGCAGATGTATAAAATTAGACTCCAGTTAACCACGTTGGATAGTACGAAGATAGGTATTAAAAAAATCAATATAGTTGATGCAACAGGACATATAATAGATATAGCAGAAACCTATGATCTAGATATGCCGACACTCTACTAGAATGAGAGGTAAGTTACTTATGAATAGATTGAAAAGATGGCTGTTAGGTATAATGAGTCTTCTTGTGCTAGGGTTAGGTATTGGAATGTTTAATGTTGAGATAACAGCCGATGTTGCACATGAAAGTGGTTATGATACCATACAGGACAAAGAAATTGAAGTTACTCGAACAGAAAAAGATGATATAGCAAAAGCGTTTAAGTTTATAGAGGAAAATAAAGAAAGTATTGCTGAATTAATGGGAGAACCTCAAATTACTAATGAGGAAATTATTATTACAGAAAAAGATATGGAAGGTATATTAATTAATTTTGGTACAGATAAAGTGATTCCTAAATATCCATATTATAGAGTTATAAATGGTGTAATTTATTCTGGCATCTTAGAGCTTGTTGATCAAAAAACTCAGGATCAAAATGGAGGAAAGTTATTTAAACAAGAAATTATAACTATAGAAAAAAAAGAATAAGAGAACACGTACTTTTGATGCAGATAAAAATCTCATTAGTACCGTATACTCCTGGGATGGTACGAGTAATCATCAATATTTTTATGAACTAACACCAGATTATGGAGAATTATTGTTTATCAAAAAAGGTGATGTTACATTAATTAAAGGTGAAGAATCTGCTCCTAAAGAAGATGGTAGTTATACAATAGAGGATACTTTTGTAGCTAATTATATTGGGGTTGTTAAGAGTAGTACAGAAGTAACTGGTAATCATACAATTAATATTGGTACCTACAATGGAAAGTTAAAATTAGAAGAACATATATATACATTCATAGCTCATTATTATGTTCAAGAAAAATTTAAGTTTTTAGGAGATATGAATTTAGGTATACTCAATAAGGATTCATATGTACAAGATCCTGTTAATATTATTACAGGTAATCTTTATTCAGATAATACGGATCTTGCCATCTTAGATATTGGAACAATGATTACCGCTAAGCGATATTATAACTCCCATGATGAGCGAGAGGGTATTATGGGTAAATCTTGGAGATTTCATTATGATAGTTATATTGAACCAATGGATGGGGAAAAACACCTAAAGGTCGTATACCCTAGTGGGCGGACAGATATCTATATCTATGATAATGATAACAATAAATACTCTGGAGTAACAGGTGTCTATGATGAGTTGACAAAAGAGGATGATGGGTCCTATACGTTAATAAAACAGGATAAAACAAAAAAAATATATATGGAGCAGACTTCAAGCTTAACAAGATAATCGACCTGCAAGGAAACATGGTCCATTTGATATATAATGGAGAAAATCAATTAGTCAAAGTGGATGGTGGACAAGGTAAATATATTCAAATAGATTATGAGCAGGATAAAATAAAAACTATAACAGATTCCATAGGAAGAACCATTATTTATAGCTATAATGATAATAATCTTCTGCAAAAGGCTATAGACCCATCAGGTGCATTTACTGAGTACACATATGAAGAAAATCGCATTAAAACAATTACAGATAGAAATGGAAATATTATTCTAGAAAATGATTATGATAATGTAGGGCGAGTTATAAAACAGGTAGACGGTAATGGTGGAGTTATTAACTATGGGTATAATATACAAAAAAAGGAAAATTACTACCATAATATAAAAACAGGAGAAAAAATTACCTATCAGTACAACAATAAATTTTATATTACCAAAAAAATATTTGAAGATGGTACTTATGAAGAATATACATATGATGCGAAAGGTAACAAGACATCTGTTAGAAATAGAAATGGAAACGTATCAAGATTTGTATACGACGAGAGAAATAATATTACGAAGACAATATCACCCTTACCATTTAATTATGAAACAAAAATGTTCTATAATGATAACGATAAGCTTATTGAGATCGAATTACCTAACGGAGTGAAACAGACATTTACCTATGATGATAAAGGAAATATATTAACAGTAAGTAAGCAAATTGATGATAATCATATTGCTATTACTAGTTATACATATGATCATTATGGAAGAAAAAATATCAGTGACCAATCCAATCGGCAATTTAGTCAAATATGAATATGATAACAAAAGTCCGTTACCGAGTAAGGTCATTGATGCACAAGGGAATGTCTCAGCTTATACATATGATCATGTCAATCGTGTGAAAACTATTACAAAAGATAATAGTACACTAACCTATACATATGATTACATGAATAACATTATCAAAATAGCAGACCCTTATGAAAATGTTACAAGACTAAAGTATGACAAAATGGGTAATGTAATTAAAACCATTCGCCCAAATCAATACGATAGTGCACAAGATGATGGTATAGGTGAACTTCATCAGTATAATGCAATGAACAAACGAATAAATACAACAGATGCTATAGGCAATATCATAGGTATTAATCAATATGATGCGTCTGGGAACTTAATAAAAGCTATTAATCCAAATACATATAACGAAATAACTCATGATGGTGATGGACAAGGATTTATATATGATAATGAACAAAGATTAATAAAATCTATCAATCCATCAGGACAACAATCACGAATGAAATATGATGCTGTGGGTAATTTGTTGAATGTTATAACACCAAATAATTATAATGAAGCATCCGATAATGGAGAGGGTCTTAGATATAATTACGATGCGTTAAATCGATTAGTATCTGTACAAGATAAAGATGGCAAGATATTAACTCAAAATGTCTATGATGAAGTAGGACAACTTATTAAGAGTATAGATCATGATGGTAGTGAAACCCTATATAAATACAATAAGGCAGGATGCTACTTGAGAAACGAGAGCCATTAAAAGAGGAAAATGGCATTACCTATTATCGCCTAACCAAATTAGAGTATGATCTTTTAGGACGTGTCATAAAAGAATTCAAGTCAAATGATTATGTCACACTGCATGAAGATGCAAAAGTTTTCAATACTGTTCATTATGACTATAATAATAACAATCAAATCATAAGTGTAAAAGATTCTACTGGAGCAAGCACAAGATATGAATATAATAATCTATCTCAGCTTATTAAGGAAGAATCAATGATTAACGAAGATACATCTAACATTAAACGCTATGAGTATGATAAATTAGGTAGACTAATAAAAGACATACAAGTAATAGAAGGCAAAGATATCGATGGTAGCAATAAGGATATTGAAGAAGTTGTTACAACATATACATATGATAAAAATGGTAATCTCATACAAGTAGTAAGCCCTCTTGGATACAAGACCAACTTTACATACAATGCTAATAACCAATTGGTGAAAACAGAAGAAGAAGTTGATAAAGATTGGTTAAATGCTACACATGTAAAAGCCAGCATCTATTCACCTAAAAATAAGATTTATGAAGATAATATCTATACCTACGATTTAAAGTTGGATACGGATAAGTCACTATCAGCTGTACATTTTAATATCTTATATGATGCTAGGATTTTTGAAGTAGTAGAGGTGGACAAACCTACTGAAAATATTACCGTTGATACAAGTACATCAGGACGAATAAGTATCGATAGTAACAATGCTTATACTACGGGAAAAACAACTATTTTATCATTACGACTTAAGACAAAAAGTCAGGTAATGGGACTGGGGTATATCACATTTGATGAGGGTAGTTATTATATAGCTAGTGATGGTCATGAGAAAAAGTTCACTGAGCTAACAGGTCAACGATTAAACATGTTAGGTCCAGATTATAATGTAAATCATAAGGTGGAAATAAACGATTTATCATTAGCCGCTAAACAATTTGAACAAGGTGGAGCATTACCACAATTCAAATACACATATGATACGAATAATGACGGAAATGTTGACACAACAGATTTACAATATATAAGTGATTGGCTTGATAAAGATAAGAGTACTACCTATGGTCAAGTAGCATTAGCCAAATTAAAAAATAAAATAATCAATAATGACTATGTAAAAGGTTCTGAAAAAAGTCATCAGAGAAACGACCTATGAATATGACAAAGCTGGTAACTTAATTAAAGAGTCAGATAATGAAGGCTCAATCATGTATACGTATGATCTACAAAATAATTTGATCAAGCTTACAGACAAGGAAGGCAATATATACGGTTATAAGTATGATGAAGAAGGTAATCTGGTAAAAGAAATAAAAACCAGAAAACTATAATCCAAATAATAATGGTCCTGGAATAACATATCAATATGACTATCTTGGAAGATTAACACATATTCAAGATGAAGAAAACAACGTTGTTCAGAAAAATATATATGATACCAAGGGTCGACTTATTAAACAAATAGATGCAGGTGGGTATGCATCTGGTTCAGATGATGAAACAAGATATAAAACAGAATACATCTATGATATTGGTGATAGATTAGTCAGCATTATATCACCAGAAGCCCAAGAACAAAGCAAAGCTAATGTCCAGTATACCTTCGATGCACAAAATAATGTATTATCCATAAAAGACGCAAAAGGTAATACAATAAGGTATAACAGAGACCTATGGGGAAGAGCTAATAGCATAACGGATGCAGCTGGGAATATATCAACATACACTTATGATTTTGCAGGTAATGTCACTTCTTCCACAGACCCTAAGGGTAATACAACAATATACCAGTATAATAGTATGAACAAACTAGAAACCATTATAGACCCTATGGGAAAAGAAATATACTATAAATATGATAGAGAAGGAAGAGTTGTCAAAGAAGTAGACAGATTAGGTCAAATCATCAACTACCAATACAATAGTGATCATAATCTAACCCAGAAAAGTATTCAGGCACTAACAGAAGATGAACATTATCTATATGATGATATGGGTAGATTATTTGCTACCATAAGTAATAATGGTATAGAAGGCTATGGGTATACACATAATGGACTCTTAGCAAATCAAACCTATAACAACGAAAACTTATTAAGTTACACTTACAACAATAATAATCAAGTTGAGACAGTCACAGATAAACAAAATAAGACCACGACATATCATTACGATATGCAATCAAGACTAAAGTCTATAAGTGATAAAAATAGTACATTAGCTACCTATAATTATAACAATAATCAGTTAGATAGTGTTGCTTATAATAATCAGATAAGTGTTAAGTATAACTATAATAAAGACAATCAGATATCTCAGGTATTACATACAATAGACGACAAAAACCAAAATGCATACATGTACCGCTATGACTTGAATGGAAATATAGCTGAGAAACAAGAAAATGGGCAAAAAACAACCTATACATATGACCAATTAAACCAATTAACAAACGTTATCTATCCAAATGGTATTGAAGAAACATATAGTTACGACATAACAGGTAATAGAACAAAAAAAAGTACTCACTGAAACAAATAGCTCAGGAACACATAATGAAACAATAACTAAATATAAGTATAATGCACTAAATCAATTAACAAAGTCTACTCAAAATGATATAATAACCACATACAATTATGACAAGAATGGCAATCTACTTCAAGCAATTAACTCTAAAACAGGTACTAATTTCTATACCTATGATGGTTATAACCGTTTAACAAATGTAACAAATCCAGATGGAAGTTACCAAAATAATTACTATACCGTAGGTAGACTAAGAAAGGCAATTGAAGAAAATGGAGTGTATACAGGATTTGCCTATACGAATGGACAAGTTATTAACGAATATACTTCACATGGAGAGATTAAAAGAACCAATATTATAGGTGACAGATTAATTGCTGCAAAAGATAGCAGTGGAGAACGATACTATTATCAACACAATGCCCACGGCGATGTTACTAGCATTACAAATCAGCAAGGGAAAATGCTTAATTATTATGCATATGATGCATATGGTAACATAACATCTAGAGAACAACTTGTAACGAATAGGTATACTTATGCTGGTGAACAGTTGGATAGTATAACAGGACAATATTATCTAAGAGCTAGGTACTATGATCCTAAGATTGGGCGGTTTACTCAGGAA
>JDSF01000276.1_pt1 | contig 27097 bp, 35 predicted proteins | sample 199441 | NCBI WGS metagenome assembly JDSF01 (sample SAMN02592751, study PRJNA231836) | bioreactor metagenome | isolation source: continuous culture bioreactor denitrification-DNRA | place: Germany: Bremen
AAATTTATTCCCAATCGGAGCGAGAGGAAAGGAGCATCATACTAGTCCCTCTCCTGAGCGAGTGCAGGAAAGCAAGGTGAGATACCCTGTCCCCTGGGGCGGAAAAGGAGGCAACGCCTGCTGAGTTCAGCTCTTGCCCTGAGGTTTTGATACCTTTCATTATTGATCCATTCAATCTTCCCATTCTTTGCCGGCGTCGTAAAATTTTTAGCCGGCATAGGTTGAAGGCGTCGCCGGCGTGGTGTAATGTATGGCTGATGAACAAAAAAAGATGCCGGCAAGGTATCTTTTATAGGAATGGATCCCGCCGTTTTACGGACAGATTCATTCCGATTTTTTTTTGCTCAAGACAGAATTCTGTGGGATTGATATCGACAGTAGGGTTTTCTGCTTGTTTTCATGGTCTTGAGGGAGAAGTACTTAATATCTCGAAATCAGCAGAAAGAACCTAGCTAAGTAGCCAATTTATTGCCTTTTCTTCCTCTTCAATGAAATAGATTTCTCTGCCCTTATTACTTTCAGCAATAAAGGCACGTAAGCTGGGACTACAAACCACTGGAGAAATCCCCAACAATGGCAAGACGCATCTGGTAGGTCACAAATTTCTGGAGTACATCTCCGGCAATCTTCGTGCTCAGGTCGAAGAACGCAGGATCGATATCCTTCTTGCCTACAAGCATTCTACTGCACCCACGCCCATACCGAACGTTTGCCATCACATCCAAGGCTGAATCAACATCTGAGAATATCTTTTCTTCGCTGTAAACCTTGGCTACTTCAATTCCGTTCTTTGTCTTATATTCAATCTGCATAGCTACTCACCTTTTCCTTGAAGAAACTTAACCATGACATAGGCAACCCCTCTCTCTTCAGCGACAAGAAATCCCAGGCTTTGGTAAAGCTTGTATGCCCTACTCTTTTTCTGCACAGAGAGAGATACCTTCTCGAATCCTGCATTACCTAAAACCTCGCACATCTCCTCAAGGAGCTGTCTTCCGAGACCCTTGTGGCGATAAGCAGAATCTATGGAAATACAGAGCTCAGGTGTCTTGCTGTTAAAGTAACCGTACCCAGGGTCCTGGGAATCAAACAACCGTACCCAAACAGCACCAACCACCTTATCCTGGACTTCTGCTACCAATGCGTAATCTCCATCCCTACCGAAATCCTGGATATAGTGGCTTAGTGATGGATCTTCCAGAACCGATAGTGGGGGGGGACGCTTCACCTTCGGCCACATAGATAGCTTCATATAAGAAATGCCTAAGCAGAGCATACTCTCTTTTCCATAGCGGACGAATGGCAAGTACATTCTTCAGCGAAGCTATTACCTGTAAGTTTGCACTATGGGGATGCATATCCACCCCTTGGATGACCTGTACCTGATAGAATCCGTTTTGAACCAAGTACTGTAGGTCCCTTTTCAAGGTGCGCTCCTGCTTACTGAGATAGATAATTCGCTCTGGTCTAATGGTAATAACGGACTCTAAAAGAGAACGTTCACAGCCCTCTTCTGATGGAGAGAGGAAGAGAATGTCACAGGACTGTCCCCGTTTTGCAAGTTGCCGTAGATGTTTCTCGTTATTTCCCACAAAACGCTCTACATGCTCAAGACCATTGAGAGATGCCTCATCACAATAGGGGGGGGTATGTTCCTGAAGCAAATAACTCTGGCTTGCTCCCTCTCTCATAGAGAGCAGGGTGAGCACGCCATGGGTGGTGCAGCAGTCAATTATGACATCTCCATTCTGTACCTGGGCAAGTCCCATTACCTTCGTATAAAGCACCTCAGCCTGAGAGAGGGAGGCGGGAAAGTCGGAGGAAGAGGGAAGGGAAAATTTCAGAGAGCAGAGAGTATCCTCGATTGCTGGACGACCCCAGAATGTATTGGGTTTACTCTCCCCATCGGTCAGCACTATCCCAAATATCTCAGCATGTTCCCGTCTCAATGCATAGAGGAAAGAGGAAAAAAAAGTGGAATCTATCCGCTCAGGAAGGGTAAAGCTCAGGAGCACCTGCTCCAGATTGCTCCTGATACGCAGTGTCAACTTTGTTGCCGGGAAGGCTGTATCGATACCATGGGTGGTAGCGAGACGATTGATGGTCTTTAGTATTCTTTCTGCCAAGGGATGCCTAAGCATGCATACTTTTAAGGCAAGGAATTGATTCTGTCTTGTACTTACCACTCCTGATGCAAACTTTCCACGCCAGTCCAGTCCAAATTGGACTTCCACATAGTACAGGAACCCTTCCATCTCCTTCATTCCAATCACAGGCTCCACACAAGAGGTAAGCTCTGCAAACTGGGCATGCAAATACCCACTCTGCAACTCCAGTTGCTTGAAATAGGGGTGTTCCATGAGTGGGCAGTGACCGCAAACACGAAGTGCGGGGCATTTTGCATAGGTTTCCATACTCCCTACGGTGCGGGTAAAAACGATGTTTGTCAATTGTGTTTGTCCAATCTCTTTGGTATGCTTATACGTATGAAATACGTACGATTCAAACACCAAGAAGAGGTCTCCTATGGCCTCCTTAGAGATACCACTATTCAGGTGCTCAAGGGTTCACCCTTCACGAGCTACACCGAAACCAGTGAGAAGCTTTCCTTACAAGAGGTCGAGTTGCTCACTCCTTGTGATTATTCAAAAGCTATCTGCATTGGCTTGAACTATAGTGACCATGCCAAGGAATTTCAACTTCCCATCCCAACCGAACCGGTAGTATTCATGAAACCATCTACGGCCGCTCTCGCCCCGAACAAGGAAATCATTTATCCAGAGATGAGCAACCGCCTTGACTATGAGGCAGAACTTGCGTGGTAATCGGAAAGAAAGCCCGATTTGTACCAGAAACAGATGCATCATCCTACATACTTGGGTACACCTGCGCCAACGATATTACTGCACGGGACCTACAACCGAAACAGGGGCAGTGGACCATTGCAAAGAGTTTTGACACCTTCTGTCCCTTCGGACCATTCATCAGTGATGAGGTCGATCCAGCCAACCTAGACATTGAGAGCAGGTCAATGGAAGGACAATGCAGAAATCCAATAGCAGCAACCTGATTTTCTCAGTTCCTTTCCTGGTAAGCTACCTCTCCCAGATCATGACCTTGCTCCCAGGAGACATCATCCTCACTGGTACCCGGGGGGATTAGTGGGATGCACAAGGGAGATACGGTGGAGATCCTGATCGAAGGACTGGGAGTGCTTCGCAACACCATAGCCTAAAGAGAGAACCGAGGTTTTTATTCCCTCGGCTCCTTTTTCTTTTCGTGTTACCTGCAATACTAAACAACCTATCAATAGTAGTACGTTATCTGGACACCCGTACCATCGAAGTAGAGTAGATCACCTTGAGGGTAGTGCCATGTTGCCTTGAGCCGAGTGGGAACTCGCATACCATCCTGGATTACATACTCACCGCACTCGGCGCTCCAGGGAACCTGTTCAAGAGACCCGTCCATAGAGGCCGCCATTCTATCCTCGGTAGAGAAAACCAGCATCTCACCTGTTTCAGAGAAGGTAAAAAATGCCCGATACCTCCATTCCGTAGGCTTTCATCGTTGCCTTTGCATGGGTTTCATCAATAGCCTCCCACGATACCATGTCACTGAGTGCAACAGTGGGAAGGAAGAAAGCCTCTGCAAGATAGGTCACCAAACAGGCTTTATCCATATGACCGCCCCTCTGGTTGAACAGCCTGATTCGTTTTGCAAGATACCCCTCCATGGAACCTCTTCCACCGGAGAAGGAATCCAATCCCTGGAAAGGAAGTCCATAGATATGGGAATTAATATACGCAAACCTCAGAGGCTCACTTGCATCATTGATCTGTGTATAATCGATTGAGATGGCAGGCTTATCCCTTCCAAGGGAAAAGGGCACATCAGAGAAGACAGCCTTGAGTCCACTCATCTTTTGCTTTCCAATAAATCCACCCTCAGTATAAAACCGCTGGACAGGAAGGGGATACCCTTCCAATTCCTCGAGGGTGAACACCTCTTCCTTTGATTCCAGGTTTTGTACGAACTCCTGCTCAATACCAGCAAAACGCTTCTGCAGTACAGAAGGCGGTAGCAATAGCACCAATAAAACCACCACAATTATCGCAACAATGCTCAAGACCACCTTACTCCTCCTTCCCATACGTATCCTCCATACGTCCTAAATTCTTCATCCATTGGGTAATGCTCCTGTGTACTACCGCAAGCATCTCAGTATCAAAATCGGCAAAGAAGGCGTCAACAAATGCACGTTCATCCCCTTGTCGTGTCTTCAGATGGGAAAGACAGGCCTGTGTCGGCGCCACCTCCACTGTTCTCTTGTCCAACTCTGATCTCGTAAGCTCAAGAAACCCACGCTTTTCGAGTATTGCAGCCATCTTTTTCACATTCTGGCGGCTACTCCCAGTCTTTTTTGAGAGTTCAGTCAGCGAACACTTCTGGTTCTCGCAGGAGAATAATACTGCCAACAACAACCACTGCTTAGTGGAAACCTGCTCATCGATGGAATCCCCCAACACCTGTAACCGATTAGCAACAAGAAAGAGTGAGCCGAATACATTTGCCTTTATCTCATCATCACTCATCTTCAACTCCTATTAGGTAACTGGTTACGCATTATAGGTAACTGGTTACGTTTATGCAAGAGGGTTATGGAGATGATTAGTTTAATTCTTGCTGAATATCTGTATCGATGTAACAAATCTGTCTTTCTTCACTGAAAGAAAGGAATAATCAACTCCTGTATAATGATCCACGCTCCATTCAGCCCAACGAATGCGTAGACAAGTTTCTTGAAAATCTCAGTCTTCACACGCTTGAAGGCAATCAAGCCAAGTACAGTCCCAATCCAACACCCAACCAACCAACAATAAGTAGTCCTATATGACTCAACTCAAATGCACCCTTCAGAATACGTGTGGTCAGATTCGTAATATTATTGAAGGTAAAATAGGCCTGGACTGTAGCCAGATAGGCAAGTTTTTTTTCATTGATGGCAGGAAGCAGATATAACGCAGCGGGAGGTCCCCCCCCAATACCAAACAAGCCATTTCCCACCCCAGAAATTGCACCCATGGCCATCCCTGTCTTGCGTGTTGGTTGTACATGAAAACTGTTCGAGAACCGAAAGAAATACAATGAGAGCAACAGGAGTACAAATCCCAACATCGCTTTCAGATACTGTGTTTCAAAAGAAAAGGAAACAAGTGTGAAGGCTATACCCAAAACCAATGTTGGTATGAGAAGGGGAATCATTATCTTCCACTGGATATATTTGTAGTAACGTATTGCAAGGTATGTTGTATTCAGGATTGCGATTGCTTGGCAAATTGCAATAGCCGTTCCGTAGGGAAGTACCATAGGAAGAAAGATCATTGCAAACACAGCGAACCCAAACCCGATACTGGTCTGCAGGAAGGTTGCAGCAATAGCTACAAGAAACACGAGAAGATACTGCATTTGCTCACTCCCTGTATGGCTGAAATTGAGACATGTCATCGAATATGGAAAATGCTGGAGAGGGAACAACAAATCGAATTGGATTTTCTCGCAGTTCCTTTGCTACGTGTTGCTGAAAAATACCAAAGCTTGCATCATCTGCCTCGGCAGGCTTCCGTCCATACGCAAGCCCTATATGAAACGTATAGGAGCCTTGGTTTGGAAACTTAATCCCCAACACCTGAGAACATGCATCCCGATAGGCTGATAGGGCTTGTTTCTCTTGTTTTGAACAAGGTTCCACCTGAATACTCACAGCCCCATCAATACGGAGCCCGACACACTGCATGGAGACTGATAGGAAATCCGGAATACCGAGAAACTTCTTGTGCAAGAGTTCTGTCACCGTTTCAAGAGAAGCATCTAATGGGGCCAATGAGGTCCAGTGCTTAGGCTCCCTTACCGGGTCACAAACCCCCTCAAAAAAAACCGTCATATGAAAGCTGCCCGGAGGGAGGGGAATCAAGTACTGACTTCGTCCTCCAGCAAGCAGTGTATTCTGTAATTGCACAAGTTCCGTGTGTATCGCTGGCCCGCCAACGATGAGATAATGGTATTTCCGGCAAAAGGTCGAAATGTTCCATCAGCATTGAACTTGCTTCCGATACAAGACCCAAAATTCTTAGTTATCATAGAGACCTCGAAATTGGATGGGAAGAAAAATAGGACATGTCATCAAAGAACGTTAGGGATGGCTCTGGCACAACAAAGGAAAAGGGAACGGCTTTACTCATCTGGTCAAACGAAGTTTTATACTGCTCAAGAAACTCCATTTGGGGTGTATTTGGCATTTTAATCCCATACGCAAGGCTGATATGAAAAGCGTACGAATCATGTCCCGGAAATCGAAGTCCCAAAGCTTCACCAACCAAATCCCTCCAGTCACGTATCAGCTTTTCATCCTGTTCTGTAGATGGGACCAAACCAATGCATATTCCATTATCTACCTAAGATGGTCAACAGTCATACGAACCTCACCAAGAAGAGGTAGTGTATCCCACGTTTCCAAAAAAAAAGCATCTACTTGAGTAATATCTGAGTCAATCGGTAGTTTTTTGCGTCCAGAACCTTGGCTTTCGTACATGGTCACACACCCCTTCGATTGCGGTCATATGCAAACTCTCATCAGGTAGTGGAGCAAGACAAGAAGCTATTACGCTTGTCGTCAATTCCTCTCGAATAGACCTTGAGCGATCGAAAATCTCTGATGCATGGTCAAGAAGACATACAATTGTATTTCCAGGAAACCTACGAAACGTACCATCAGCATTGAATTTTTTTCCCAACTGATGATCCAAATGATACATCTAACACGATAAACTCCTATTTAACTGCGCTATCCACAGTACCCTTAATGAAATATTTCTGAAGAAAGAGATAGAGAAGGACAACGGGCAATACAGCCAAGACTGCTGCAGCTGCAGCAGCAGGCAGGTTGGTCATTCCCTCAGAGAAGAAGGAAGACATAGCCAAGGTGATTGTCCTAAGTTTTGGTTTCTGTAGAATGTAGAGCTGAAAACTATAGTCATTCCATATGGAGACTCCAGTGAGAATAATCACAGAAGATACTACCGGCATCATATTAGGCAGTATGATACGGGGAAAAAAATTGCAAACTGGGAACAACCATCCAACAATGCTGCCTCGTCCAATTCCTTCGGAATGGTCGATATAAAGTTCGAGAACATGAATACTGACATAGGCAACCCGTAGGTAGTGGATAAGATAATGATTCCCCAAAACGTATTTATTCCACCAAGAGAGACCATCAACCGATAAATTGGCACCAAGACAGATAACGGAGGGACCATCATGACCCCGACAAATGCAGAAAGAATAAACTTATTGAGTTTTGACCGATGACGAGCCAAGGGGTAAGAGGCAATCGATCCAAACAATACAATCAGGACAACAGCGAATACGGTAACGATAAGCGTATTGACAATGGCTGTCCCAATATTCCCCTTGGTAAGCGCAACGAAGTAGGATTCTATCTTCGGAGATGAGGGAAACAACCAGTGACTTGACCTATCTCCCCGTACCTTAAACGAGAGAGAGATAATGATATAAAAACGGAGCAAAGAAAAAAAACACTGGTAACTACAGCGATACAATTCTTGATCCAATTATGACGTGCCTGTAAATTATTCTTTGCCTTAGCCATTGTATTGTTGATCCTTATGGTCGAGATATCGTCGAAGAAGAATACTTACCAGCATAATAAAGATAAAGCTGAAAATACCGATAGCGGCAGAGAACCCTGCCCGTTGGTTGGCAAAGTACATGGTGTTTATCAAGGAAGACAACGAGTGACTTGCATATCCAGGTCCTCCATCAGTCATTGCTATAACCAAGCCAAACATTTTTTTTAACCCTCCAATGATATTTAACACGAGACTGGTCGTAAATGCAGGAAGAAGCAGTGGAATGGTAATATGACGAAAAGACTGCCACCCTGAGGCACCATCAATAGATGCAGCTTCATGGTACATGTTTGGAACTGACTCCAATCCAGCAATGAAAATTATCATTGTTTTCCCACAATACGCTATGGAGTTGATTAGCATGATAATAAGCACAGCCCTACTACCCTTGCTCATCCAATCAACTGGAGCTACCCCGAACAGTTGAATAATATCGTTGAGTGCGCCCCGTTCGTAGGTAACAATAAAATACCAGATATAGCCTATGACCAACTGGGCTACCATGGCTGGAATATAGACAATAGTCCTAGTTACGTTTCTCAAGAAGAATTTATCAACCAACAACATGGCAAGACCCAATCCAAGTACGGTCTGCACCAAGGTAGAACCAAATCCATAGACCAACGTATTACGAAAAGCTATCCACACCGATTCAGTACTAAAAAACATCTAGGTAGTTCTGGAGTCCTACATAGGAATATGATTGTGAATACCCATTCCAGTTTGTAAATGAAATGTTCAGTCCCGAAATAATTGGGAATACCACAAATACTGAAAACAAAACGACAGCCGGAAGCGTAAGCAAGGTCAAGGCTCTAGGATCTGCGTATAAAAAAAGCGAGAAAAAACGTTTCATAGTAGCTTCTGCCATCTTCTTACCCCTTATAAGGGGATGCCTGCACCTCATGGTACAGACATCCTCAATCATTCTTATTGCTGTTGAGAGAGTAGTGAGTGATAACTTTCGGCCATTAGGTCACAAGCCTGGTCAACCGTAATTTCACCTGCTGTAAGTGCTCCACCAGTGCTACGCATCGTAGCCCACATACCGGAAGGAAGCCACTCGCGATCAAAATATGGGAATGTCCGCAGGTTTTGGTACTGCTTGAAGTCACTGGATAGCCTAAGGTCAACATCTACGTCAACAAAGCCGGTAGGCATGCTTGTAGTCTCGCAGACATATTTAATATTTTCTGGCCTGGACATGAACTCCAGGAAAGCAATCGCAATTTCCTTATTCTCGGTATCTTTCCAGATACCATAACTCTCTCGTTCACCACCGATCATGATTGGATCGTCTTCTTCATGATATACGGGAACAGGCATCATGGAGAGATTCGCATTAGGGTTGATATCCCAAGCAGAGGCAATCTGTGCTTGGTTTTGGAACACATACATTGTTTCACCGTAGGCAAGCTTTTCTCCACGATATATAGGATCAGCAGTATTGGCATCCACATTCAGATATCCACGATCGGAGAGCGTTTTTAAAAAAAATCTTGCAACACGACTCCAGTTCTTCCAATCAAACGTTCCATCGTACAAGGACTGAGAGAAGTCTTCCTCTTCATAGGTGGTAAGGAAGGTAGGAGCTGCAACATCCATGAGGTTTGCCTGACTTCTTGTATCCTTTCCTGCGATGTATACAGGAACAACACCAAGTGCCTTCACATCCTCACAGCTCTGCAAGAATTCATCCCATGTGCGGGGGACTCTGTCCCATCCTGCTTCCTTAAGAATATCCTTGTTGTAGATAATGCCACTCAACTCTGTGGTCACCGGCATGGTAACAATGTCACCTTCCGGGGTGGAGATGACATTCAAGATTGATTCCGTGAAGCGCTCTGCAAATGAAAGTTCATTCAAAGGCATAAGATACTCGGAATATCGCTTTACACCCCAACCGTGGGTTGCAAATACATCAGGAAGGTCATTTGCCGCCATTTTAGCTTTCATGAGGTTCTCGTAGTCCTTTGTATAGGATACATACTCTACTTCCACCCCAGGATTCGCTTCCATGAATCGGTTGACGATTTCATCAACGGCACTGAAGGTAGGGTCTTCAGTGTTGGTAGCCACAGAAAGAGTACCGCGCAATCCGGTTTCATTGGAAGTACTTTCTTCCTTTTTTTCCTGAAGCAAATACAGGAAAAACCAGAAGCAGGCTCAGTACAAGAGCCATGATCATGTTTCTTTTCATTTCAATCTCCTTGCAACCCATCCTACCCTCTAGAAGGGATGACAGAAATAATGATTTCTTTACATCCGATAACACTTTTTTTGAGATATTCATCTTTTCACTTTGACAAAGGAAATAGCCTATGGTAGCTTGGCGTAGCATGAAAAGATATAGCAGGGACAAACTCGCTGCCAAGCTGATAAGATACTTTATTTCCAGTACATTTATCCCTTTTCTTCTCATCGTAACCATCAGCGCCAGCTTGATGGACTATCACTACAAACAAGACATACTTCTTGTTACAGATGGCTATCTAGAAAGCTTGGCTACTAATGTATCGCTCTACATCAAGGACTTACAGCAGGTAGCACTGCTTCCCTACTTCAGCAATGAGGTAATGACGCAAATACAGAGACTATCCAAAGAAGACTCAATCAGTTTTTCAGAGCAAGCAAGACTTGAATCGGCTTTGGACTCCCTCCTGAGCTCAGTTCGCTATACCCGAAACGATTTCTATAGTGCACTGATTGTAAAAGACCAAAATGTTCTGTATTCAAGTTCAAATTATATCAACTCTATCCCCATTCCAGACTATGATTGGGCAAAGGAACCGTGGTACCAAGAAGCAATGGAAGCCGAAGGAAAAGCTGTCTTCATGCCACCCCATGTTCCAGATTACTATGATTTTACCGACCAGAAAGAACGTTTCTCATATATAGGAACCATTCGCAACCTACTCACAAGAGAACCCTATGCAGTAATAAAGATAGATGCGCTTACAAGCAGTTTTGATCGATTCTTGAAAAAAAATATGGACTTCCATGCCCCTTCATGCATCTACATCACTGACCAAGCTAATCGCTTGATCTATATAGCAGCATCAGAACCTTCCATGCTGAATCAATTAGATATTATAATGACTGGAGAGCATGAACAGAAGCTTACTCAGGAGACAAGAAGCTCTTCTCATATTGAAAAACCTATTAAGAATACTGATTATACATTACATATCATCCTCGATAGCTTTACGATTTGGTTTAAATCAGCAAGGATTTATTTCATTGGAATCATTCTTTATGTAATCGCTTTTCTCACTGCCCTATTCCTCAACAAGCGTTTCTCCCGAAGGATTACTGATCCAATAGCACAATTGAGAAGTGTATTGGCATCGGTAGAAAAAAGGCGATTTTTTCTGTTCGCTATCTTCCTGAACCTCAGTGGGAACTACAAGAGCTTGGACTAAGAGTCAACCAAATGATTGAGGAATTAAATAAGACCATACAAAGAACCTATGTGGCCCAACTTGCACAAAGAGAAGCAGAGAACAGGGCTCTGTTGTCACAGATACAACCACATTTCTTGTTCAATACAATTAACGGGTTGATTGCTCTTACCTATGATCAGGATATTTCCAAGCTGGAAACAGGACTCTTCGGGTTATCCGACATGTTGCACTATGTTCTTCGTAAGGAAGAAACGGTAACACTGAGGGAAGAGCTGAAGTTTATCGCTGACTATCTACTCCTCCAGCAGATCAGGCACTCTGAAAAGTTGCTCTACAAGATTACCGTAGACTCTGCCTCCGAACATATTGTGGTCCCTCGGTTGATTCTCCAACCATTTGTGGAGAATGCCATCATCCACGGGATTGAACCAAAAACAGAAGCAAGTCACATAGAAATTCGGGTATACATCGCGAATCAGGCAACAGTAATCTCTTTGCAGGACGATGGAGTTGGGTTTGATGAGTCAACTACTGATGTAATGAGCTCAGTGGGGATTGCAAATTGCGTGCATAGGCTCTCATTGCTCTATCCTGATTCAAGCATAGACATCGCAAGTAGTATACACAGAGGATGCACTGTGGTAATCACAATCCCAAATACCAGTAAGGATACTATATGAGAATCTTAATTGCTGATGATGAGAAGCCTGTTTGTACCGTTTTGTTGCACCATCTTTCCCTCTATGGTTCTCCGTACCTTGAGACAAAAACAGTACATGATGGGAATGCACTAAGAGAAAGCCGTGATACGTGGTCACCTCATGTAATCTTCACGGATATCTGCATGCCGGGCCTTTCCGGATTGGAAGCCATTAATGAGATCAGGCAGCACCAGTGCTCAGAGAGTACCTCAATCTACATTATGTCTGGATATAGTGACTTCGATTATGCAAGGCAGGCTCTTAAGCTGGGAGTTAAGGACTATTTGCTTAAGCCTGTACGGTACTCACAAGTGGAAGATATTATCAAATCAGAAGAGTCCAAAATTTATCGTGGGTTGTCACTCAAAGATGCGTATTCGCTCAAGTCTGAAGAGAGGGCACTGGAGATTTCCCTAAGTATCCAACAACTGGTGTCTGCGTTTGAATCCAAAGACATTGTCCAGATGATTGAAGCCTTGGATGCATGGAGAGAGTGTAATAACACAAGGTCCTTTCGTATTGATCCTGATTTCTTCAGCAATACATTCAAGGAGAGAATTGAAACTGTTGACGAGCAAAGAACCTTTATAGAACAAGCCATACGAGATCCGCAGTTTCAAGTGGTCAAAGATAAATCCATAGACTCTATTGTTACTTATATTACTACCCACTTCACCAATCCTTCTTTCTGTATGGATATGGTAGCCGACTACTTTGGTTATAGTACGCAGTATTTGAGTACGTTGTTCAAGAAGGAACTCTCTGAGAATTTTTCCCACTATCTTACAAGGCTCAGAATAGAGCGGGCTAAGGAGCTTCTCACCATACCGACGATGAAGGTAAAGGATGTAGGAACATCTTGTGGGTACCCTTATCCGAGCTATTTCATCAAGGTATTTAGGTGCGAGACAGGATTAACTCCATCTGAGTGGAAAAGAGAGAATCGAGCATGAGTTATTGAGGAAAGCGGTTTACCAACAAGAATCAACAGAGAGTCAAAAAACTATCTTTAGGAACCCAAAGTGAAAATCGTTGGAACGTTCACAATGTAGCTGAATGAGCAAGAATCGATCAAGGAAATACTCTCTATTCTTCTAGTTTATCATCTTCGTTCCATAGATTGATCGTTACCAGTAAGAACATTGCAGCATTTCCCTTATTGATCGAACCTGGAGCAAGATACACAAAGACTTGTGGGAATATCTGCAAACCAACAAGTCCGATAATCAGGAACACCAGCGGGTTAAGGAATGCCGTCCATCGCCTGAACACGCTCTTTCCGCTGATGATATGCACGAATACAATCACGGGTGCAACCACCCATGTAACAATATAATGAAAGAGAAAGACAGGAAGGATTGTACCGGTTATTCGTCCTTCAATAAGAGAAACCAGAAACTCATGAGTCAATCCCTGATCTATCCCATATGCATAGATAACACCATTCAGACTCATCACACCATGAATCAAGGGGGCTCCCATGACCACACCATAGGAGAACAAGATAAAGACAACCCGTGCAAGGATCTTGTTGCTCTTACATAATGCTTTATAGAGAAGCCAGAATCCCAATAGATAGAAAGGTATCATGAATGCACACAAATACAGGGAAACAGAGAATCGCCATGATGGCATATCAACCCAAGCGGTTTCTACAATAGTAGAAGAAACTCCATATTCCTTATGGAATTCCAGTAGGTAATCAGCAATCGAAATCAGTAGTGCAGCAACAACTGCACTGATTCCCATACTCCGATAGACATATGTATTCCGTGGAAGTACTTGCTTCTCCATATGATTCCCAGATTTTAGACTCATGCCTTATGGTATTACACCTTAAAACAGCGGTCAATGTGCCAATGGACTCGCTCTCTTCTCAAGTTTTGCCACATTTCAGGTGGTGACTCCCTAAAAAAAAGGACCTTGGCTATTACACCAAGGCCCAATGTCGTTGCTCATCTGAGCATGTTCATTTACTTCTCGTAGGCTGAATCATGCACTCCAGCTACTGCTCTTCCACTCGGTTCATTCATTGCCTTGAATGCCCGGTCCCATTCCAGAGCTGTTGCTGTGGAACAAGCAACCGAGTCCTCACGAGGAACACAGCGTGCCGCGCTCTCACTGGGGAAGTGGGAAGCAAAGAGGGTACGATAGTAGTACTCCTCCTTGGTAGCGGGGGTATGAATCGGGTACCGCTTTGCCGCCAAGGCAAACTGTTCATCACTGACCAGAGAGCTGGTAAGCTGTTTCAGGGTATCAATCCAGTTGTAGCCTACCCCGTCACTGAACTGCTCCTTCTGCCTCCAGACAATCTCATCCGGCAGATACTCCTTGAACGCCTCACGGAGAAGCCACTTCTCGATACGCTTATTCTCCCCAACAACAGGGCAGAGCTTCATGTCGGGATTCAGGTTCATCGCTACATCGATGAACTCCTTGTCCAGGAAAGGGACCCGTCCCTCAACACCCCAGGCGGCCAGTGACTTATTCGCCCTCAGGCAGTCATAGAGGTTGAGTTTGGAGAGCTTTCTGACCGTCTCCTCATGGAACTCCCTGGCATTGGGAGCCTTGTGGAAATAAAGATACCCACCAAAGAGCTCATCACTCCCTTCCCCGCTAAGCACCATCTTGATACCCATCGAGCGAATGACGCGAGCAAGCAAATACATCGGGGTTGCTGCCCTTACCGTGGTGATATCACTGGTTTCCAGATGATAGATGACATCACTGAGAGCATCAAGTGCCTCCTGAATGGTAAAATGTACCTCATGGTGGACAGTCTTCAGATGGGCGGCAGCAATACGGGCTGCTTTCAGATCGGGAGAACCCTCAAGCCCGATGGCAAATGAGTGAAGTCTGGGCCACCAAGCTTCCTCTGTGTCTGAACTTTCCACCCGCTTTTGGGCATATTTTGCGGTGATGGCTGCAATAATTGAACTGTCCAAACCACCAGAGAGCAAGACCCCGTAAGGAACGTCACTCATCAGCTGACGCTTTACCGCAGCTTCCAGAGCTTCCTTCACCATCTCAATCGTCCCCCCATGCTCCTTGACTACATCGTAGCTGGTCCAGGAACGCTCATACCACTTCCTGAGCGTTTTCTCAGGACTATAGAAAGAGTGTCCAGGAGGAAAGAGCTCAATCGCACTACAGGTTCCTTCCAAAGCTTTCAACTCACTCGCTACATAGTAGTGCCCTTGGTCATCCCAACCTGGTAGAGGGGAATGATACCAATATGATCACGGGCGATGAAGTACGTATCTTTTTTCCTGATCATAGAGGGCGAAGGCAAAGATACCATTCAGATCCTCAAGGAAGTCCGTCCCCTTCTCCTGGTAGAGTGCAAGGATGACTTCACAGTCACTCTGCGTCTGGAACTCATAGACTCCCTCATATTCCTTTCTGATCTGCTGGTGGTTGTAGATTTCACCGTTGACAGCCAACACCACATTCCTGTCTGCGCTGTAGAGCGGCTGACCTCCTGAGAGTGGGTCGACAATAGCTAGTCGTTCATGACTGATGATGGCCTTCTCCCCTTCATACACCCCCGACCAATCGGGACCACGGTGACGGATCTTTCCTGACATGGAAAGAATCTGGGAACGAAAGGCCTTTGCGCTGCGCTGGATGTCAAACATTCCTACAAATCCACACATCGTATACCTCCAAACGTAAAAAAGACGCTCCTTGCCCAGTACTTGGGTAGGAACGTCTTTGTTCTTGGAAGGATACTACCTGCTCTTTTACAAAGTTGCAAGAGCCTCATCCACTACAGAGAGTGCAGCATCAATATCTTTTTTCTCTACAACCAAGGGAGGAACAAAGCGCAGCACATCACTTCCAGCGCTTGCCACCAACACACCCTTGGCAAAACAGGCATCCACCACCTGCCGGGGAGGAACAGTAAGAACCAATCCATTGATCAGTCCCTTACCCCTGACAGAAACGCAGAGTTCAGGATAGCGAGCTACCAAAAGCTCAAGCTTCGCCCTGAGATACTCCCCCATCTCCTGAACATGCGAGGTAAAGGAGGGATCGCTGAGACGACGGACCATCTCTCTCACCGCGGCCATTGCCAATGCATTCCCTCCAAAGGTGGAAGCGTGGTCACCAGGCGTGAAAATATGGCTTGCTTTCCCAGTGGTAAGCATTGCTCCGCAAGGAACACCACCAGCGAGGGCTTTTGCCGAAGTAAGCACGTCGGGTTTTACCTCATAGACCTGGTAAGCGAAGGGCTTTCCACTGCGACCCATTCCACACTGTACCTCATCATAGATGAGCAGGAGATTGTGCTCATCACAGAGAGAACGGAGTCCTTGCAGAAATGCAGGGTCTGCGGGGACAATGCCTCCCTCCCCCTGGATCGGCTCCACAATGATGGCACAGGTCTTTTCACTAATGAGGGATTTCACACTCTCAAGATTATTGAACTCTGCGTAGCTGAACCCCTGGGGAAGAGGAGCAAAGTTCTTATGATATTTCTTCTGTCCGGTTGCAGTGATCGCACCATAGGTCCTGCCATGGAACGAATGCACCATGGAGATGATTTCGCTACGAGTGGTCTCACTCTGGTGCCCGAATTTCCTGGCAAGTTTGAGTGAAGCCTCTGTGGCTTCCGCCCCACTATTGCAGAAGAATACCCGCTCCATTCCGGCAAGATTGCAAAGCTCCTTTGCCGCCTCTACCCCAACCTTGTTGTAGTAGAGGTTCGAACAGTGCAATAGGCCTTCACTAACGACTTTATTAATAGCTTCTGAAAGGCCAGGGTCTCCATAGCCAAGGGCATTGACGGCAATACCGCCGACAAAATCGAGATAGCGCTTTCCCTCTTCATCTATGAGGTACATACCTTCTCCACCGGCAAACACCACAGGAACCTGGCTGTAGGTATCCAACAAATACTGTTTCCCTGTCTGTATTGTCTCTTGCATGCTCATGAGCGTTCCTCCTTGGTGACCATGGTCCCGATTCCCCGTGTGGTGAATATCTCAAGCAGGATGGCATGGGGAACCCTGCCATCAAGTACGTGAACACTACTCACCCCTTTCTCCAATCCATCAAGACAACACTGCACCTTGGGGATCATACCACCATTGATCGTACCATCCTGTATGTACTCTTCAGCTTGTCTTGTACTCAATGCGCGTATGATGGAGGAGGGATCATCCTTATCCTTGAGAATACCTTCCACATCGGTAAGGAACACCAACTTCTGCGCAGAGAGGGAGCCTGCAACAGCACTTGCAGCATAATCGGCATTGATATTGTAGGTATTGCCTTTCTCATCAACCCAACCGGGAGACAACCGGTACGAAGTTGTTGGAAAGCAGGGTCTCAAGGAGACTGGTGTCGACCTTCTCTACATGGCCAACATACCCAAGATCTCGCCCCTTATCATCCAACTTCTTTGAACAGAGCAGGGTTCTTCCATCCTTGCCACTGATGCCAACGGCACTGATGCCTACCTGTTCCAACTCACTGACCAGGCTCTTGCCGATGGAGCCACTGAGCACCATCTCAGCTACCTGTGCTGTCTCAGCATCGGTTACACGCAGTCCATCAAGGAACTCGCTCTTCTTACCCAGACGGTCGAGCAGGCTGGTAATCTCCTTGCCCCCCCCACCATGGATGACCACAGGTTTCAAACCGATGTACTTGAGCATCGCAATATCTTGGATAACCGACTTCTTCAGTTGCTCATCAACCATGGCAGAACCACCATATTTGACCACGACAATACTGCCGGCAAATGTCCTTATGTAGGGAATCGCCTCGATGAGTACCTCAGCCTTGAGGATCTCGTTTGCCATTCTGTGTTTCATCAGCTTCTATAATCTCCATTGATCCGAACATACTCATAGGAAAGATCACAGCCCCAAGCGGTTCCTTCCCCCTCTCCGTCTGTCAAGGTTGCAAGTGTCTGTATATCCTTCTCAAGCAGGATTCCCTTTGCCGTATGCTCGTCAAAAGCCACGGGAGAGCCACCGGCTACCACCTGTATCGTCCCCTTGGAAGAGGAAAAAAAAGAGGTCAACAGTATGTGGATTGAAGTCAGCTCCACTATACCCCATGGCACAGAGAATCCGTCCCCAATTTGCATCACTGCCGAAGAAAGCTGTCTTGACCAGATTACTGCTGATGATCGAGCGAGCAAGGGTCTGTGCTGTCTCTTTGTCCTTTGCTCCCTTGACCGTTACCTCGAGGAACTTTCCAGCCCCTTCCCCATCACGAACGATAGCCTTTGCGAGTTCCTTATGCACGTACAGGAAAGCTTGGGTAAAGGCTTCCCACTCGCTGTGGGAGGGGGTGAGTGCATTACATCCACTCTTTGCATTGGCGAGGACCAGGACGGTATCATTGGTTGAAGTATCACCATCCACACTGATCATGTTGTAGGTGTCACGGATGGAGGACCCAAGCAGTTCTTGCAGTACAGGTTTATCGATGGTTGCATCGGTGGTAATGAAGCTGAGCATGGTCGCCATGTTGGGATGGATCATCCTGAGCCTTTTGCCATACCGCCAATGGTTACCTGCTTTCCATCAATCTCAAGGGAAACCGCTACTTCTTTGGTGAAGGTATCAGTTGTAAGTATTGCAGTTGCCGCCTCACTAGCACCCGATCTCGAGGCATCAAGAACCTTTGCACAGTCATCAATTCCGGCAATGATCTTATCCATGGGCAAGGGAAGCCCAATAACACCGGTAGAACAGACCAATACTTCCTCAGCCAGCAAACCCAGGGTTTTAGCCGTATGCACGGCCATGGCATGGGAATCCTTCTCGCCTTGCTCTGCAGTACACGCATTTGCATTCCCGCTGTTGATCACAATAGCCTGTGCTTGGGAAGAAGAGGAAACCAGCTTCTGGTCCCAGAGAACCGGAGCTGCTTTCACGAGGTTGGTGGTAAAGGAGCCTGCAAAACTGCAGGGAACCTCACTGTAGACCAAGGCGAGGTCTTTTTTTTACGTTTCTTGACGCCACAGGCTACACCATTGGCTAAAAAAAATCCTAAGGCAGCAGTAACACCACCGTCTATTATTTGCATCACTCTTTCCTCCTTACAGGGGGCTGGCAACCGTAGAGGCAAGACCAGTCTCTTCGCCCAGGTTGCACCGGATATTCATATTCTGCACGGCTTGGCCGGCAGCTCCTTTGACCAGGTTATCGATAGCCCCAATAGCAATAACTCGATTGGTTCTTCCATCAACCTTCCAGCCAATGGCACACATGTTTGTATTCTTCACAAATCGGGTCTCAGGAAGAGAGGAGCCCATCAAACGAACAAACCTCTCATCAGCGTACCACTTCTGGTATGCAGAGGTTACCTCTGCTTCAGTAACCCCTTCCTTCAGATTGGCGTAGCAGGTAGAGAGAATCCCGCGGTGCATGGGGACCAAGTGCGGGGTAAACTGCACGATTAACTCACAGCCGCTCAGCTCGCTCAACTCCTGTTCAATCTCCGGGGTATGGCGATGAGTCGCCACCCGTATGCCTTGTATGACTCATTGACTTCACAGAACAGGGAACCAAGCTTCTCAGAGCGACCAGCACCACTAACACCACTGGCACTGTCTATGATCAGGGAAGTTGGATCAACCAGCTTCTCAGCAACCAAGGGAGCCAAGGTGAGAATACTACAAGTGGTATAGCAACCGGGGTTTGCAATCAGGTTTGCTGTTTCAATGCGCTCACGATGTAGTTCGCAAAGCCCATAGACAGCCTCACTGAGCAGGTCCTTGCTTCCGTGATCAGTCTTGTACCAGCTTTCATAGACACTGCTGTCGCTTAGGCGATAGTCGGCTCCGAGGTCGATGATGATACAACGCTCCAGTATCTCCTGGGTTACCTTATGACTCGCCATGCCATGGGGAAGGGCAAGGAACAGGACAGAGCACCGTTTACTCGCCATCTCAATGTCTTCCTCTTCCAGCACCAGGTCACATCCTCCCTCAAGAGAGGGATATATCTCACTGAAACGCTTTCCGCTATAGGAGTGTGAGGCAAGGTAGGTAATTTCCACTGAGGGATGATTTACCAAGAGGGCAACCAACTGTGACCCTGCATAGCCTGTGGCACCAATAACTCCAACTTGTAGCATACGTTCCTCCAAAAACTCAATATTAGTATAATTATACAAAAATATTCCGTTTTGACCAGACCTTTGCATATATTTTCACAAATTTATGTATAAATATTAATTAAACCAATACACCAGCTCAGAAGAAAACACCAATCCAAGCTTTTTTTTGAAGAGATAGAGAGGCTTTATTTGCAACCTCAACGTGGCAGTATGGGGTAGTCCCCTGGGCTAGCAGTCTATTGATATATGCTCTCTCCAACGCTTCACCCACATGTCTCCTCCGATATTGGGGCAGCACCTCCAATATGCCCATTGCACACTCAATATGCCTACCCATGAAACCAGCTAGGTTACCATCGATCTCTGCAGCGATCATAACCCCTGAGAGAAATCGTTCACGAATATATGCTTCATCACCATGTTTGTAGTGATGCAACACCACAGCAAGGTCCCTCTCCTCAAGAGGGCGGATGAGGATGGACTCATCTTCAGTGAGTGGTTGTGTGGAAGGATAAACAGCCTGAATACACTCCAGGGAGACAGTGAGACCTTTCCCATTGAGCATAGGAACGAGCGGCCCGGTATGCACAGAGATTGGATCCTTGCTCTGAGAGAGAGCATCAGCAAAGGTGACTGCCGCTGCTGGATTGAACAATGCCACAGCATAGGTTGCCTCTTGAACGTGAAGTAATATTCCATCTTCATCTGCAATGAGGACTTCTGCTATACCTTCTTCCAATGGTTCGATCAAATCGATATAGGTAGTTCTCCCCTTCAAGGAGAGTGTTTTGATTACATCCATAGCCTACTGTAACGCAAGATGGCGCTGCTGTCAGTGTCTCAGGCTCTTGATTCCATGGAAAGCCAGCCCAATAAGACTGATGTTATAGAACACCAGAAGAACACTGGATAAGGCAAGCGGGGGGGGATCCCTGAGTACCATCAAAGCAAAGAGTGTAATAAGCATCAGGGGAAGAAAAAAAACGAACAGCAATGTCGCAGGCATCCTTCTTGTCATGGTTCCGATGGTAAGGGACAGGGCACCAATACAGGCTACCAACCCAAGCTCAGCGGTAAGCAGATAATCAAAAAAAGAACTCCCGGGAAACCAGTAAGGAGAACAGGGCAAGCAATAAAGGGGAAAAGAGCAACACCAGAAGTATTGCGGTTCCCACCACCATCAGGATTGCACTGGGTGAGCGTTCTCTCATTTTGCCTCTGATCCAAGCATTTTTTCAACAAGCTTGAGTAATACGTCGTCGACCACAAGATCCGCCCGACTGGTTTTGGCATCTAGCCGTGGTCGCTTCATCAATTGTTGATAGGCATCAGCAATCCAAAGCGTCGCTGTCTCCGGTGGAACGATACCGGTATCAATGACTAAATCAAAGAGAGTGGCATCGCGTTGGTTATACTGTAGGTCAGACTGGACAAAGGATGTTCTCACCAGCTCCTGGTCAATGAGTGCTTTCCTTGCCTGTTCTTCAGTTCCACCCCGCTCTTTCTGTTTCCTCTGAACCCTCACCTCAAGCGGAGCCTTGATTCGTACATTCAGGACATCGGTATAGCCTTGCAGAAGACCAAACCCTCCTCTACCGAGCATGACTACATTGCCAACCTTGGCAAATGCGCGCATGACTGCAAGCAGGAAATCTACTGTCCGGTATCGGTGTTGGTCAAATCGTTCCCAAAACGTAGGAAGACTGTCATAGACTTCATCAAACCCACTGAAGCCATACTCATGCATGACTTTCTCAATATCTTGCTTGTCCACGAAGGAAAGCCCCAGTTGCTCGGCACTTGCTTGGCGATAAAGGTTCCTTCACTGCCAATCTGACGGGAAATAGTAATGACTCCCATAAGCACCTCCTCTGGTAATTTCATCGTAAGTCAGTACCAATGAGCTGTCAAGGAACGGCCCTTAGAGAGCGTCATAAGAGATGGAAAGCACCTTTTCTATAAAGAGTTTAGCAAGCTCAGGATCAAACTGCGCCCCAGCGCACTTCTTAATCTCCTTTGCTGCCTCACGGGAAGTGACTGCCTTACGATAGGTTCTCTCACTAGTCATCGCGTCATACGCATCGACAATGCTGATCATCCTGGATTGCAGTGGAATTGACTCCCCTCGCAGGGCTTTGGGATACCCAGTTCCATCATAGTGCTCATGATGGGCAAGCACATAAGGAGCCAATGCTTGCATATCCTCTACTGAGCTGAGAATACGAAAGCCAATCTCAGCGTGTCTTTTCATCTCTTCCCACTCAAGGAGGAAAGTTTCCCTTCCTTATTGAGAACATTCTCAGCAATGGCAATTTTCCCGATATCATGTAAGAGCCCTACCAGACGCAACTCACTGCACGATCGCTCACTGAGGCCAAAGGCTTTCCCAAGCTGTTCACTCAGTTCACTAACTCGCCTTGAGTGAGCTTCTTCCCGTTTGTTCTTCTCGTGAAGGGTGTTGATAATGGCATAGACAGCTTTTCCCTGCATCTGGGGACTATCGAGCAACTTCTGGGTGGCAAGGTGCTTCTCAGCTAACGTAACTGCCTCATTCAGGTCAAACAATGGATCCTCTACAACATGAAGTCCAAAACTGATCGAGGGAGCAACAGCATCCATTACCCTGAGCCGTGAGACTGTCTCTGAGGCAGCCTCGAGACTAGGCTCACACTCTTTTGCGGTATACCCAGGTAATAAAAGGGCAAACTCATCGCCTCCAACCCTGAAAATGCTTGAGCAGTCAGGAAAGACCTCTTGCAATATGATTGCAACTTTTTTTTAGGATTTGATTTCCTTGTTCCCGTCCAAATGCCTCATTTATGATTCTGAGCCGGTTGATGTCAGCAAATACAACACTTAAGGGTAGGTTTCCTTCCAAAGACATGCTGCTGATAGCCCGCTCGAACTCTACCCGGTCGTATAGATCGGTTAGCGCATCATGGGTAGATGCATAGAGAATCCTCTTCTCGGCAAGCTTTCTCTTGGTGATATCGACAGTCATACAGAGACTGCTCAAATCTACAAGGTCCTCTTCAGAAAAAAAACACAGAGGGATAGATTTGCCCAGATGGTTGAACCATCTTTTTTCAGGAACCGCTTATCAAAGGTAAAGGAATCCTCTTCCCCTCTAAACATCTTCTGTGTGACTTGCTTGCTCATTGCCACATCTTCAGGATGTGAAAATTCTGTCCAACTATGACCGATCATCTCATCTCTTGTGTATCCCAATATATCGAGATAACTCTGGTTGATTCTCTGAATCTCCCCGGTCCTCAGGTTGGTGAGAGACATCCCAATCGGTGCTCTTTCAAAGATGGTCTTAAATTGATGTTCGCTTTTTTTTCAAGGCAGCAATATCGGCCAAACGATAAGCCTGACTAAAGAGAAGAAGACAGAGCAAGTACGTTCCAATCGGATAGAATACCAGAATGGGAAACGTCATGACTGAAAATACATGAATCCTTACCGAAGAGGGCATGAGCAACATGCACAGCAGCATGATAGCATGGTCAGCCAAACCAACAAGATAAAACTCGATATTGATATGACGCCGTCTCTCAAGCACAACTTGATAGCGATAGTGATGCCAGAGGACGCCTACCATTGTACTCGTAATGATGGTAGCCAAACCAGCATAGATACCAACTCCACCATTCAAAACCCTAAAGAGGGCCATCATCGAGCTTCCAATGATTGTCGGGGTAAAGCCAAAAAAAACCATACCAGAGACGACAATAAGGATACTCCGGGAATCAAACACAACACCTTCCTCGAGAATAAAAGGGTTGAGCATCACCAAGATTCCCACAACCCCAATAATGAACCCAACCAGGACATGGTAGGAATATATTTTTTTTCTTGGATTTTTTTTAAATGGATAGGTAGCAAAAAAGACACTGAGGGTTAAGAGCATGGCAATGTTGAACAATACATTAACCATCATGATTCCCTCATTGCTGGAGTAAATAAACACACTCGGTTTCTTCCTGCTTCTTTCGCTTTATATAAGGCAATATCAGCTTTACTGATCAGAGAGCTGGAAAACAAATCAGGACCTTCCACCGGGGCAACACCTATAGAGATATGAATATTCAATGCAAGGTCCTGGAAGAAGAATGCCTCAGATGCGACACGATGCCGTAGTTCCTCAGCGATTGCAACAGCCTCTTCATCGCTCTTGTTTGTCACGGCAATGACAAACTCATCCCCACCGTATCGTGCGATTGCTTTACTGTGCTTGATAACCTCTTTGGACCGGACTGCAAACTCTTGAAGCACTGCATCCCCTGCCAAGTGTCCATGGGTGTCGTTGATCTCCTTGAAGTGGTCAATATCACAGATCAGGATATGGGCTTTCCCAGCTTCCTGAAGATGCAGGGAAACACGTTGCAGGAAGTAGCGACGATTATACAAACCGGTAAGGGGGTCTACATTGGAAAGATCCCTGAGTTGTTTATGGAGGTTCCGTCTCTCGGTGATGTTGATAATCATCACCGTCACAGCCCGCTGTCCCTGATAGGGTTTCTCCAACGGATACATCCTAGCCTCAAACCACTGGGTTCCACCCGGTCCATTCTTGGTGGTAAGGGTAACATCCTCAGTTTCCAGTTGGTAGTCGAAGGAATTGAGTGTTCCTGTTTCTAAGGTATGGTGTACCTGATCCATGAAAAAGTCTGCAAAGGCCTTGGGCATAAACGAATGGATGTTCTTCTTGCAAGGGAATTCCATCATCATAGAGCGAGCGTTCTGTTCCTCCAAGTACCTCAAGATAGGTTCCATCCTCACCCACCACAATAAAGGGGTCTGGAATAGTATTGAACAGTGACCTTGAAATATCATCGAGAAGAGGAATGTTCTGTTCTTGCTTCGCCTTCGTTTTCATACTCCTCATGGTAGTCTGCAAAGGAAAGGAATTCAATTGGCTTGTACGATTATTTGGAGGAAAGCATACAAAGGATCCCATACAAAGGAGGCCTTCCGACACAACTCAGAAGGCCTCCAGCACGAAGCAACACTACGTATTACACTGAATACAGAAGTGACTCATACGTAGGGATTGGCCAGTACTGCTGGTCAGTGAGGAGCTCGGCAGTATCACACAAGGAGCGTACCTGTGCCATCTGTGAGAGGACTTTATCATGATAGAAGTGGCTTTCACTGCTAATATCTTCTACCATTCTCGCTTCCAGAATCTGCTGCTCCAACAGGGATACTTCCTTATCCAATCCATCGGCAAGATTACTCAATTCGGTGATCAAGCCTGCCTCATAGGAGAGGGAAAGGGAAGATAATGCGGCTTTCTTGTCCAGGAAACTCCGCGCCAGTGTCCCACTGAATGCACTCAAAGCTGGGAGCACTTGCTTTCGCATCATGTCAACAAGCGTGAGTGCTTCGATATTGAGCGTCTTACAGTAATTTTCCAGGACAATCTCATACCGGCTGTGCATCTCTGAGGAAGAGAGCACCCCGAACTTCTCAAACAATGCAATGTTTTTCGCATGGATGAAGGTAGGAAGAGCTTCAGGGGTACTTACCAGGTTCAGCAGTCCGCGTCTCTTGGCTTCATCGACCCATTCTGATGCATAGTTGTTGCCATTGAACACGATTCTTCTATGCTTGCTGTAGGTCTCTTTCACCAATGCAGAAAGGTCACAAGCAAAATCCTTGGCCTTCTCCAACTGGTCGGCAAACCGGGAGAGCTGTTCTGCAATAATGGTGTTCAGGACAAAGTTTGGACCGGAAACAGAGAAAGAGGAACCAAGCATACGGAACTCGAATTTATTACCGGTGAAGGCAAACGGACTGGTACGGTTGCGGTCGGTGGTATCCTTGGGAAATGGTGGTAGGAGATTTACGCCCAGGAGCATGGAGGAGCGCTCCTTGTTTGGACAATCAGTTCCATCAGCAAGGGATTCGAGGATTTCAGTCAGTTCCTCACCTAGGAACATACTGACAATGGCCGGAGGTGCTTCGTTCGCACCAAGGCGATGGTCATTTCCTGCACTGGCAACCGAAACACGAAGCAGGTCCTGGTACTCATCCACAGCAGCAATTACCGCTACAAGAAAGAGCAGGAACTGTGCATTATCCTTGGGATTATCTCCCGGTTCCAGAAGGTTCAGCCCGGTGTCGGTTGAAATTGACCAGTTGTTGTGTTTCCCTGATCCGTTTACCCCGGCAAACGGTTTCTCGTGCAGTAAACAGACAAGGCCATGCTTGTCAGCAATCTTCTTCATCATCTCCATGGTCAGCTGGTTCTGATCGACAGCAAGGTTGCTTGTGGTAAAGACAGGGGCAAGCTCATGCTGGCTGGGAGCGACCTCGTTATGCTCGGTCTTTGCAAAGATTCCAAGTTTCCAGAGTTCTTCATCAAGTTCCTGCATGAAGGCAGAGACACGACTCTTGAGATTGCCGAAGTAGTGATCCTCCAGCTCCTGTCCCTTCGGAGGGCGTGCCCCTACAAGGGTACGGCCGGTGTGGATCAAGTCCTTACGCTTCAGGTAGAGATCTTTATCTATCAGGAAATACTCCTGCTCTGGCCCTACCGTGGTCACCACACGCTTCACATCACTACGCCCAAAAAGCTTCAAAATCCTGATGGCCTCACGGCTTATGACTTCCATCGAACGGAGCAAGGGAGTCTTCTTATCCAGTACTTCGCCGCTGTAGGAGCAGAATGCAGTAGGAATACAGAGGTATTCTCCTTGATAAAGGCATAGCTGGAAGGGTCCCAAGCAGTATACCCACGTGCCTCAAAGGTTGCCCTGAGACCACCGGAGGGAAACGAGGATGCGTCAGGTTCTCCCTTGATCAACTCCTTTCCACTGAACTCCATAAGGGCAGTCCCTTCAGATGAAGGAACCAAGAAGCTCTCGTGCTTTTCTGCGGTGATGCTGGTCATGGGCTGGAACCAGTGACAGTAGTGGGTTACGCCTTCCTTCAAGGCCCACTCCTTCATGGCATGGGCAACCTGGTTGGCAATCTCCAGATTCAGCTCCTTCCCAACCCTGATAGTCTCTTTCAGCTGTCGGTAGGTGTCCTTTGAGAGATACTCTCTCATCTTCTCGTCCCCAAACACCATACTCCCAAAATACTGATCTGCTCGCTCTTTCATACGGTTCCTCCACTCTCGATAATTCATAAAAGGGGTCTTCGGCGGCCAGGGCGCTCTGCCTGAGGCATCGCCCCGACTGCCCTC
>JDSF01000277.1_pt1 | contig 27064 bp, 31 predicted proteins | sample 199441 | NCBI WGS metagenome assembly JDSF01 (sample SAMN02592751, study PRJNA231836) | bioreactor metagenome | isolation source: continuous culture bioreactor denitrification-DNRA | place: Germany: Bremen
ATTTGTTGCTTGAAAGTCAAATAAACACATAAATGTATTGTGGATATAAAGGATGGTGAAAATGAACAGACAACTCTAATTCACATATGTGAATTAGAGTTGCTTAAATTGACTAATGTGAGGAAAGGTGATATTCTTATATTAGATTAAAAGGGACTATATTGGAGGCTTATTCTATGAAAATGGTTATATTTGATTTGGACGGAACACTGGTTGATACGATAGATGGACTGACTAATGCCATCAACACAGTTTTGAAGGAGTTTGACTTTCCTACCCATTCTAGAAATGTTGTTAAAGGTTATGTTGGCAGTGGCATCAAAAAACTTGTAGAACTTGCCCTTCCAAAGACGCATTCACAAGAGTTAATGGCTAGAGCCTATGAGAGAATGCTTGAAGTTTATGAGATGAAATATAATGAAGGCTTGTATGTCTATGAGGGCATCAATGAGGTTTTAGATCATTTAGTTGACCATAATTATAAGATTGCTGTTCTAACCAACAAAGATCAGGCTATGGCAAGGCCCATCGTCACAAAACACTTTGAAGCTTATGAGTTTGAAAATGTTATTGGATTCGTTGAAGGTAGAGAACGTAAGCCAAACCCCAAAACACTAATAGAGATGATTGAAGCAGCAAATATTTCGAAAGACAAGGTTTTTTATGTAGGTGATTCGGAGGTTGACTTAATGACAGCTAGAAATGCCAAAGTCAATGAGGTAATTGTGTCCTGGGGATTTAGAAATAGGGCGTCATTGTCAATCCTTAACCCTCAAAATCTAATTGATGACCCAAGAGAGTTAATCCAGGTCTTTGAAGGCTAGTTAGACGGAAGGAGTCAGTTATGAAATTAAGAATTGTTAAGAACAGTGGATGGAATGTATGGAAGAATTTTGCCATTGAAACTTATTTGCTTAATCATGTTAAGTCTAATGAGATTATTTTGTATTTATGGCAAAGCTCAAAATGTGCCATGTTAGGTAAGAACCAAAATCCTTGGAGAGAATGTAATGTTCAATTACTTAATGAAGAAGAGGGCAAGTTAGCTAGAAGAATCACTGGTGGAGGCACCATATATTGTGATAAAGGCAATATGCTATTTTCCTATATTGTTCCAAAAGAATTATATGACCTAGACAAGCAGTTATCTGTTATATTAAGGGCTTGTGAGACTAGGGGAATAATGGCCGAGAAATCAGGAAGAAATGATTTGACCATAGATGGGAAGAAGTTTTCAGGCAATGCCTTTTATCAAAATAAGAAAGTAGGCTTACACCACGGAAGTCTGTTGATTAATGAAGATGTAGAGAATATGGTTCGATACTTGACCCCATCTCTTGAGAAAGTCTCATCAAAGGGTATTAAGTCCGTAAGGTCTAGAGTGACGAATTTGTCAGATCATAACCCAGATGTTACAATGCAAAATTTTAAGGATATTATATCGGGTGCAATGATTGAGGTGTATAACCATGATGAATTACTTGTTGAAGAGGACCCTGAATGGTTTGGATTAGAAGAAATAACAAAGACCTATAATCATTATAAAAGCTGGGACTGGGTCTATGGTAACTCAGCCGAAACAGATATTGTGTTGGAAAACAGATTTGATTGGGGCGAGGTACAATTACACTTCAAACTAAAGAAATCCTACATTGATAGAGCACAAGTATTTTCAGATGCCCTTGATCAAGACTATATTGGGGCAATGGCCAATCTATTTATTGGAAAGCCATTTGACAAGATGTCAATTGTGAATGCAATTGGAAACTATGGTGAAGATGAAATTAGGCTAAGTTATAGCAGTGACATAAAGAAGTGGTTAGAAAGTGAAGCTATTTAGAGGTGGAAATTTGGAAGAGGTATTTGTTTTTTGGGCATAAGAACCCTGACACTGATTCAGTGTGTTCAGCCATTGCCTATGCACACTTAAAAAATAAGATTGATTGTCGCTATAACTATGTACCAGTTCTACTTGGAGAACCTAATAAGGAAACAATGTATGTTTTGGATAAAGCGGATTGTGTTAAACCTAGGGTGGTTCAGAGTCTAGCGCCACAGGTAAGTGACTTGAAGTTAGAGTCCGTTACATATGCTAAGGAAACAGATTCCATAAAAAGTACTGTTGAGAAGATTGTTGAACATATAGGGCGTTCAATCCCGGTGGTAGGAAAGAGTGACAACTTAATTGGTGTGGTATCAATATCAGATTTGATGCCCTCAATTATTGACTATAGAGATAGGTCTTTTCTAAAGAATACGAAAACACCCTTTGGCAATCTAATTGTTGGCTTAGAACTAAAGGCTATTCAAGAATACCCTATGGAGAAGGATCAAAGGGATTATTCTATTGAGGGACGCATTATTATGTATGGTGAAGATCAAAGCTTAGAAGGTGTTTCTCCTAAAGACATATTGATTTGTCATAAAGATATATATAGGTCTGGTCATATCAAAGAATGTATGGCTGGACATCTGATTATTGTTGGTGTTGAAAATGATGATATATGTGTAGAAGCAGATGAAAGAAGATGTGTTTATACAACGGGATTTTCCTTGTTTGTAGTTGCTCAAAGAATACATCATTTAGCTCAAATAAAAGATGTCGTCACAAAGGACAGTTTGGAATACTTTACAACCTATGAAACCCTAGATGATGTCAAAAAGAATATGATGACCTCAAAATTCAGACGTTTTCCAGTTGTAGACGAAAAAGGTCGTATCAAGGGCATGATTTCAAAGAGTAATCTGATTGACCCGCCTAGTAAAAAAGCCATCATGGTGGATCATAACGAAATGAAACAATCTATTTTTGGTATTGAAGACATTACTCTTGTTGAGGTTATTGATCATCATAGGGTCGCTGATATTCAAACGATTCAACCTTTGTACTTTAGGATTGAACCTGTAGGGAGTACAGCAACGATTGTGGCAGGTATGTATTTGGAGAATGATGTTGAGTTAAACTGGCAAATCTCGGTCTTGCTACTTAGTGCCATTTATTCCGATACATTATTGTTTAAATCACCTACAACCACAAAGAGAGATATTGAAATCGCTAGGATTCTTGAACTGAAAACCGGCTATGATATAAAGCACCATGGCTTTTCTATGATACGGGCTGGTTCACAGCTTGAAGGTATATCATGTGAGAAGATTCTTATGAATGATTTGAAAAGGTTCATGTTTGGAGAACATAAGGTGGCTATTAGTCAAAGAAATACCAATGACTACGATGGCTTCTATCTTATATACGTCGAAGTATTTGAAGCTATGCATGTCTATTGTCAAAAAGAGCAAGTCGACCTTTTCGTGTTAATGGTAACAGACATTATTTCTGGTGGTTCTGAAATAATTTCTGTTGGTAAGTCGAAATGGATTGCTGATCAAGCCTTTGGACTTGATGGGAGTGAACATACTATCTTCAAAGAGGGTGTGTTTTCAAGGAAAAAACAAGTGGTTCCTATGTTGATGAAAGCCGCAAAACTATAGTGAATGAAAGTGGAGGAGGTTCTATGTCTGATAAGAAAAATGAAAGACGTGATATGTTAATTCGTATTGCTGAAATGTATTACCTTGAACAGATGTCTCAAAATGCAATAGCCAAGGTAATGAATTTCTCTAGGTCCAATATATCTAGGCTGTTAAACGTTTGTGTAGATGAGAAAATTGTTGAATTCAAAATTAACAAGGCCACTTCACGGATTGTAGAATTGGAAAAAGAAATAAAAGAACGTTATGGCTTATATCATGTAAGAATTGTACCTAGCTATGAGGATGAGATATCTTCAAGAAAAGAAGTGGGTAGGGTTATATCAGAATACGTTCTTGAAACAATTAAGGATGGTATGAAAATAGGAATGTCTTGGGGTTCAACATTGTTTAATGTAGTTGAGGCATTTGAGACTGAAATGGCACTTAAAGAAAACTTGTCTGTCTTTCAAATGTTAGGTGGTATTGGTACAGGCAATATTAATGCCGACGGACCCCAATTAACCAAGATGCTTAGTGAAAAAATTGGGGCATTACCACATGTTCTAAATGCGCCTTTGGTTGTTCAAAGTAAGGTGCTTAGGGATTTGTTGTTGGAAGAACCTCAAATACAATCCCACTACCAAAAAATGGAAAATATGGATATGCTCCTAATGGGTATAGGAAGTGTCTCTATAGAAAATAATGCTATGTATAAGGCTGGTTATATAAGTCTGGAAGAAGCCAATGATGTTATTACCATGGGTGGTGTAGGTGATATTGCGGGACACTCAGTTGATGCCAAGGGCCAAATTTGCCAAACTTCCATCAGTAAAAAGATTATAAGTATGGATATCCATCAGTTGAAGAATGCAGCAGTTAGGATTGGCGTAGCAGTTGGACATAGTAAGATTGCATCGGTCAAAGCAGTGCTTAAGGGTGGCTATATCAACGTTATAGCTATGGATGAAGTCATAGCAAAAGCCCTATAATTCACATATGTGCATAAGTGCAATATTAGTTGACGTATGTGAATTACGATGATATCATTGTGGTAATAGATGACTAAGACAGTTGAGTTATTATTCTATGGAGGAGAAACAATGAATATATCTAAGAAGAAAAAAAATTGAGATGTATGAGGCGATGGTATTGATTAGAGCCTTTGAAGAAAAAGTTGATGAGTTGATATCAACAGGACAGATTACTGGAACGACCCACCTTGGCATAGGTCAAGAGGCGGCAATGGCAGGTGCAGGTTTTGCGCTTAAACCAACAGACTATCTTGCAACGACCCATCGTGGCCATGGCCACACATTGGTCAAAGGTGCTGATGTAAACTTAATGATGGCTGAACTTTTTGGCAAAGAAGATGGTTTTTGTAAAGGTCGTTCAGGATCATTACACATGGTTGATATGAGTACAAGGAATATTGGTTCAAATGGTATTGTTGGTGGTGGTATTGGCATATCAGTTGGCGCGGCTTTGGCTGTCCATATGAAAGGTGAGAAAGATGTTGTATTTTGCTCATTTGGAGATGGTGCTACCAATGAAGGTGGTTTTCATGAAGGCTTGAACATGGCTTCAGTTTGGCAACTGCCAGTGGTTTTCTTTTGTGAAAATAATCAATACGGTATGTCAACATCCATTGATGAAGCTTTTAACATTACAGACTTGTCTGTAAGGGCAGATGCTTATGGCATTCCAGGATATCGCATTGATGGCAATAATGTTGAAGAGGTCTTTGAAACAGTTAAGAAGGCTGTAGAGAATGCTCGAAAGGGTAAAGGACCATCCTTCATAGTTGCTGAAACTTATAGATGGAAAGGTCACTCCAAAAGTGACTCTAGAAAATACAGGACCAAAGAAGAAGAAAAGTCATGGATGGACAAATGTCCGATAGAGAATTACGGTAAAGACTTAATGGCCCAAGACTTAATTGATGAAAATGGACTAGAAGAGATTGAAGATAGAATCTATCAGGAAATAGAGGAAGCCACTGAGTTTGCTAAAAAAAAGCCCTTGGCCTAAACCTGAGACATTGACAGATTATGTTTTCATCGAGGAGGTATAACAAAATGAGAGAGATTACTGGAAGAGAAGCAATAAGAGAAGCCATGTCTGAAGAAATGAGACAGGACCAAGATGTTTTTCTTATGGGAGAAGATATAGGGATCTATGGAGGCGCATTTGGCGTTTCAGCAGGAATGATTGAAGAATTTGGCCCAGAAAGAGTACGTAATACAGCTATTTCTGAATTAGCCATTGTCAATGCAGCAGTTGGTGCAGCCATGCTTGGTATGAAACCAATAGCAGAGATTATGTTTATGGATTTCTTAATGTTGGCAGCGGATGCTCTGGCTAATCAAGCAGCTAAGGTTGTAGGTATGTATGCAGGTCAAGCGTCAGTACCGATGGTTTGTAGAGCACCAGCTGGTGCGGCAGGTGCAGGTGCACACCATACTCAGTGTCTTGAGTCATGGTTTTGCAACATACCTGGTTTGGTTGTGGTGATGCCTTCAACCCCTTATGACCTAAAAGGTTTGTTAAAAACATCCATTCGTTCTAAGAATCCTGTACTCTTTGTAGAACATAAATTAGGATACAGAATGACTGGCGAAGTACCAGAAGAAGAGTATACCATTCCATTTGGTGTTGCGGACATTAAACGTAGTGGATCTGATGTGACCGTAGTGGCAACTTCCTATGAAGTATTCAAGGCATTAGACGCTGCCAAGAGTCTTGAAAATGAAGGCATTGACATTGAAGTGATTGACCCTAGAACTCTAGTGCCACTGGATATGGATACAATCATTGAGTCGGTTAAGAAAACTGGGAGATTGGTTATAGTCCATGAGGCATTTGAAACTTGTGGTATCGGTGCTGAAATCTCAGCAAGGATTGTCAACAGTGAAGCTTTTTACTATCTTGATGCACCGATTGAGAGGGTTACATCTGTTGGTGTGACCATGCCTTATACACCTGTGCTGGAAAAAGAAGTGATTCCAAGTGTTGAACGTATTGTTGCAGCTGTTAAGAAAGTTTTATAGGAGGATGTAACGATGGCGAAAAAGATTATTATGCCAAAACTTGATATGACCATGGAAGAAGGCGAGATTAGTTCATGGTTTGTCAAAGAAGGTGATGTGGTTAAAAAAGAAGACCCACTCTTTGAAGTCCTTTCAGAAAAGGCAGCAATAGAAGTCGAATCAACGGCTAAAGGCACAGTGCTGAAGATTCTACATGAAGTAGGGGATACAGTGGCAGTTGCGGAAGTTGTTGCCATAGTTGGTAAACCAGGTGAAGACTATGCAAGTCTACTACCAAATCATAATGGCGATGGAAATGTGGTTGAAGATCTGACCTTGGACTCAAGTACAGCTGAAGATATCAACTTGCAAGATAGTAAGGCTGGTATAATCTCAGGTAGCAATAATGATAAGATAGCCTCTACACCTGCTGCGAAAACCCTTGCAAGAAATGAAGATATTTCATTAAATGATGTAGAAAGCAATGAAAATGGTGTCGTAAGAAAGCAACAGGTAAAAGACTACATAGAAAGTCAAACAGAAGAGAAGATTAAGACGACACCACTAGCCAAGAAAATTGCAGAAGAAAAAGGCATTGACTTAAAAGAAGTTCAATCTGACAAGAATAGAATTTATTCAGAGGATGTGAACCTTGCAATTGAATCACTAATAGAAGAAAGCAAGTCACAAGATTCTAGTGGTGGAGAAAAACTTAAAGGTATAAGGAAGATATCTGCTCAGCGTTTGACGGAAACCTGGCAACAAGTTCCTATGGTTACAGCTTCTATTGAAGTGGATGTTACCAATATGCTGGCCTTATGTGAGCGAATAAACGCCAAAATTGATTCAGAAGATGTTAGAATTAATATGACGGACGCTTTAATCAAATTTATGGCTATGGCACTGGCTAAGAATCCAGATGCTAATGTTGCCCTTATTAAGGACTTGTTGTATAAGCATGATGAAGTTAACATCAGTGTGGCTGTAGCAATAGACGGTGGCTTAACAGTACCTGTCATTAGAAATGTTGATAAAAAAAGGCTTAATTGAGATTAACAAAGAGAAGCGAGCTCTAGTCAAGCAAGCAAAAGCTGGAACATTAAAAGCAGAATCTTTAAGTGGTGGCTCAATGACCATTAGCAATATTGGCATGTTTGGTGTTGATGTCTTTACCCCAATCATTAATATGCCAGAGAGTACAATTCTTGGCATAGGGAGAATTGTTAAGAAACCTGTCGTTGTCCAAGATGAAATCGTCATTAGACCAATGATGTGGTTAAGTCTAACATTTGATCATAGAGCACTTGATGGGGTTCCGGCAATGACCTTGCTGGGCAGTCTCAGGGATATGATTGAAGACACAGATATGATGATTCTATAGGGGGATGACGATGAAAGCAGATGTCGTAGTTATAGGAAGTGGACCTGGAGGGTATGTGGCGGCTATCCGCTGCGCTCAAAGAGGTGCAAAAGTAACACTGGTTGAGAAGGAGAAAATTGGGGGTGTATGCCTCAATGTAGGGTGTATACCAACAAAAGCCCTTTTCAAAAGTGCTAGTTTTCTTCAGGATATGAAACATAGTAGGCTTTTAGGTGTTGATGTAGGATGCTACAACGTTGACTTTGGCCAGATGATGAATAGAAAAGATGATGTCGTAACGAAGTTGACTGGTGGTGTCAAACATCTACTCAAGAAAAATAGTGTAAAGGTTATAAGTGGTAAGGCAAAAATCATTGGCAAAAATCATGTTGAAATCAAGGCTAATAATAAGGCTGTACAAGTGGTTGAATGTGATCATATGATTATAGCAACAGGATCCAAACCAATTGTACCACCAATACCTGGTGTTGAACTTGATGGCATTATGACAAGTAAAGAACTACTCTCAGCAACAAGCTTACCAAAATCAATGGCGATTATTGGTGGTGGTGTTATTGGTATGGAATTTGCCTCAATATTCAACACCTTTGGAACAAAGATCCATGTCATCGAACGTTTGCCATCAATTTTACCTAATCTTGATACCGAAGTGACCAAGGCCTTGGCAGAGGAGCTAAAGAAGAGGGATGTTGATATTAAGGTAGGAACAGAATTACAATCCATTAAGAAAGTTGGAGACTTACTTGAGCTTAAGACATCAGATGGTCTAATTACCGTTGAGAAGGTCCTTATGAGTGTTGGACGTCAAGCGGTCTTACCAGAGATGGATAATGTGGATATTCAACTGAATAAGAGAGCAATTGCAGTGAATGATTACCTGCAGACCAATATACCTAACATCTACTGTATCGGTGATGCCAATGGTAAGATGCAATTGGCACATGTTGCTTCTGCGGAAGCCATTGTTGCAGCGGACCATATTACAATGGACAGTCAACGTAAAATGTCCTATAAGTCTGTACCAAGTGTGGTCTATACCTTGCCAGAAATAGCATCAGTTGGATTAAGTGAAACAGAAGCTAGGGAAAAGCGAGAGATAAAAGTCGGAAAATTTGATTATCATGGGAACGGCAAGGCCTTATGTATGAATGAGCCTGTAGGTTTTTCTAAAGTAATAACAGATACCAAACACAATGAAATACTAGGCATGCATATATTTGGTTATGATGCATCAAATCTTATTGCAGAGGCAGGTCTGGCCATTAACCTTGAGGCAACGACCGAAGAAGTATCACAAACCATTCATGCCCACCCGTCCATATCCGAAATTGTTATGGAATCTTGTGAGGCAGTAGAATTTAAATCAATCCATAGTTAGTATAGATAGAGCCGTTGGGTGAAAAATTTAAAAAATTGGAGGAATTAGGAATGAAAGAAATGACTTCTAGAGAACGGGTAAAGGCAGTGTTAAATCATCAAGAACCAGATAGAATACCACTTGATTTATGGGGGTGTGCAAGTCGCTTACATACAGATTTGTATCTGGAAATTGCTAAGCATTTAAAGCTTGATGTGAGAGAAGAAGATAGAATTAGAAAAGGTTCAACAACAGAATATGTTGATTATAGAATAAGTGACATTGTAGGTTCGGATTTTAGGCACATTCATATAGGCAAGCCTGATCACTTTAGCAGTTACAAAGACGATGAAGGTAATATTATTGATGAATGGGGTGTAGGGCGAAAATTAATTGGGATTCATCCATCATTAACATACCACCCATTAGCAGAGGCTACAATAGAAGACCTTGAGAACTTTGACTTTCCTACGGTGGTTGACCCTGGAAGAATAAGAGGCCTTGCAGAACAAGCAAAGGACTGGTATGAGAATACAGACTATGCCATTTCCTGTACAACGGCTGTATCCGGTTTGTTTTTTGAGATTTGTCAAAACCTTCGAGGGATTGAGCAGTTCTTAATGGACTTTTACATTAACCCAGATTTTGCCCACAAATTAATTGAAAAAGTGACAGATGTGCTCATCGAAATGAATGTGTATTATTTGACACCAGTGGCTGACTATGTAGAATGGATTGAATTCACCTCAGATTATGGTACTCAGTCTGCCCCATTTATTTCACCAGATATATTTAGAAAGTTCTTCAAAGAAAGTCATAGAAAATTGGCAGACGCCATTAAGGCCGTAAACCCAAATGTTAAAGTGTTCTTACATTCATGTGGGGCAATTCATGATCTTATTCCAGACCTAATTGAGGCTGGGGTTGATGTTCTGAATCCAATTCAACCATTGGCAACAGGTATGGAATCAGAGACTCTCAAAAAAGAATTTGGTGATCAAGTTGTTTTTCATGGTGCAGTTGATATTCAGGTCGCTATGAATGGATCACTTGAAGATGTTGAAGTTGATGTTAAGAAAAGAATGGACGCATTAAAGAGTCAGGGTGGCTATATTTGCTCTCCGGCAAATCACTTACAACATGACTGTCCAATTGAGAACTTTTTGCTATGTATGAGTACGCAAAAAAATATGGCACTTATGAATTAGTCAAGTAATGGAGGCTTGTCTACTTAGACATGATGAAAAAATGAAATTGATAGATCAGATTAAATTAAAAGCAAGTAATGACCTAAAACGAATTGTGTTACCAGAAGTAATGGACGTACGGACAATTGAAGCAGCAGAACTTGCTCTAAGAGAAAAGATTGCCACTATAATACTTGTTGGCGATGAAAAGGAGCTTACTAAGAAATACGGGACCTATAACTTGGAAGGTGCCATATGGATTGACCCAAGAAACTTTGAGGATATGCCAGCCTATATTGACCGTTTATGTGACATTAGAAAAAGCAAGGGTATGACCAAGGCAATAGCAAAAGACCTTCTTCTAGATCCTTTATACTTTGGTGTAATGCTTGTCAAAGAAGGCGATGCAGATGGAATGGTTGCAGGTGCTGCCAATTCAACCTCTGATACATTAAGGCCGGCCTTGCAGATTGTTAAAACCTCTAAGGATGTCAAGTTGGTGTCATCAATTCATATGATGTGTTTTGATAATGCAGATGTTGGGTCTGATGGTGTCATACTATTTGGTGATACGGCCCTTAATGAAGACCCTGATGCACAAGCGTTGTCGGAGATTGCGGTAGCGTCAGCAAAAACTTTTGAGCAATTGGTTGGCGCTAAAGCAAAAGTCGCTATGTTGTCTTATTCAAGTCATGGCAGTGCTAAGAGTCCTTTGGTCAATAAAGTAGTTGAAGCAACAGGTCTGGCTAGAGACAAGGCGCCAAACTACATGATTGATGGTGAACTTCAACTCGATGCAGCCTTAATTGAGGCTATAGGAAGTAAGAAAGCGCCAAAGAGTCAGGTGGCTGGACAGGCTAATGTTCTAATATTCCCTGACCTTAATTCAGGCAATATTGGTTATAAGATGGCAGAAAGATTGGCAGGTGCTGTGGCGCTGGGTGCAATTACTCAAGGTTTGGCAAAACCAATCAATGATATGTCAAGAGGCTGTAATGCCCAGGATATCTTAGGTGTTATAGCTATAACAGCTGTTCAAGCTCAATCTCTGGAGGTATAGTATGAATATATTGGTGATTAATGCTGGTAGTTCGTCTCTTAAGTTTCAACTGATCAATATGAAGAATGAAGAAGTGATTAGCAAAGGTGTCTGTGAACGTATTGGTCTGACTGACCCAATATTTACGTACAGTAATTGTCAAGAATCTTATGAAATTGAATCAGGAAGCATTGTTAATCATACTGATGCTGTCAATGTATTAATTGAGACATTGATGGACAATCATATTGGTGTCATCAAGGAAGTTGATGAAATACAAGCAGTGGGGCACAGAATAGCCCATGGTGGTGAACAATGTACATCCAGTTTTATCATTGACGAAAAAACCATCAAGATTATTGAAGACAATATTGAACTAGCGCCACTTCATAATTCGGCAAATCTTTCAGGGATTTATGCCTGTAAGAAAGTGATGCCAGATTTACCTATGGTAGGTGTTCCGGATACGGCATTTCACCACACAATTCCAGAACATGCCTATATATACCCTATACCATACGAATATTATGAAAAGTACAAAATCAGAAAATATGGCTTTCATGGAACGTCCCATCAGTTTGTAGGGAAAGAGGCGGCAAAATTACTTGATAAGCCCATTGAATCCCTAAAAATTGTCACCTGCCATCTTGGTAATGGTTCCAGTATCTGTGCAATTAATCAGGGGGAGTCTGTGGAAAATAGTATGGGCTTTACACCTTTAGACGGTATTGCTATGGGTACCAGGTCAGGTTCTATAGATCCAGCAATCCCACTTTTCCTAATGGAGAAAGAAGGGATAAGTTCAGGTGAAATCAACAATGTGCTAAATAAGAAATCAGGATTGCTTGGCCTCTCAGGTGTGAGCAATGATTTTAGAGATATTCATCAAGCCTCAGAAAATGGCAATAAAAGAGCTCTATTGGCGGAAGATGTCTATGCTTATCGTGTCAGATATTGCATAGGGGCATATGCTGCTATTATGGGTGGCATTGATGCTTGGTATTTACAGCTGGTATCGGTGAAAGGGACTCCTATATGCGTAAGAAAATCGTAGAGAACTTAGAGTTTTTGGGTATAAACATCGATAATGATAAGAATCTATCTAATAACACAAATTGTGAGATATCTTGTAATGATGCAAGGGTTAAGACTTTGGTCATTGAAACGAATGAGGAATTGGTCATTGCAAGTGAAACGCGAAAGATAATCAAGGATGTAACCAGGGCCCATGTTTGAGATAAAACATATTGCCAATGCAGGTGTTCTAATCAAGAATAATCGCCTATCAGTCCTTATCGATGGCATTCATAGTGAACCCCAGTTTAACTATAAATGTGTTCAAGAAGATATCTTCATGGATATGCTTATGTGTAGGAATAATTATGACCCAATTGATGTTTTGTTATTTACCCATTCTCATGCTGACCATTTTGACCTTGAGTGGACAATGGCTTATATGTATTGTCATAAAAAAAACTTTATTGGTTGGGTCAGAAGGTGTTGTATACTTATTATCCATTTGTGAAGGGTTTGAATTGATAGAAGATCGTGTGTTTTTCGCAGAAGAGTTCATTGAGGACTGCCCAATTACTATGGCTGGGTTTTCACTAAGCATATAGTTTGCCACATCAACCCTACGCCTATAAAGGTAAACGGTATAAGAATTATGAGAATTGGGCCTATTTGTGCCAGCTGAATGACCAGCAATTTATTCATTTAGGTGATGCAGACATTCGAATGGAGCATTTTGAAGACTTATTAACTTCAGATGGATTGTCCATCAAAGAGGCCCCAATTGATATGGCACTACTAAATTTTCCTTTTATCACACAAGAACGTGGGCGAAAGATTGTAAGAGAGGTTATTCGTCCAGAAAAGGTTGCTTATATGCATTTTCCAGATTCAAGGTATGACCGGTTTGGTTTTGTAAAACACGCCAAGAGTCATAGCGGTTATATGGAAGAGTGTGGAATTAAGGTGGTATATTTGACATGACGAAGAAACCTACGTGGTTAAAAGTGAGGCATAAGGCCAATTATGATCTAAGTGTAGTTGAGAACCTTATGAAGGATATGTCTCTTCATACAGTATGTGATGAGGCAATGTGTCCCAACCGGACCGAGTGTTATGGGAATCAAACGGCTACATTTATGATTATGGGCAAAGCGTGTAGTAGACAATGCAAATTCTGTAATGTTAACTATAATGAGCCAAAACCACTTGATCAGATGGAACCTTATAACCTTGGAAAGGCAGTAGAAAAACTAAAGCTTAAACATGTGGTTGTTACATCTGTCACTAGGGATGATTTGGCTGATGGTGGGGCAGAACATTTTAGTAAGGTGATATACGCCTTAAAGGGCCTTGAGAACCCACCAGTCATTGAAGTCTTAATACCTGATCTAAAAGGTGATGAAGCAGCACTTAGGACAATTATTGATGCAAGGCCAGATGTTATTGGCCACAACATTGAAACAATAGAAAGACTATATGATCAGGTAAGGCCAGAAGCCCTTTATAGACGTTCCTTAGGCGTGCTGAAAACTGTAAAATATTATGACAGCACGATTTTGACTAAGTCAGGTCTTATGTTAGGCCTGGGTGAGACAAAGGCAGAAGTTAAGTTGCTATTAGAGGATCTGAGAAAGCAAGAATGTGATTTTGTTACCATTGGTCAATACTTGGCGCCATCTGATCAACATGTGCCAGTATTTGAGTATATTGAACCCCAAATATTTGACCACTACTGGTCATTTGCTTATAGTATTGGCTTCAAACATGTTGCTTCTGGACCACTTGTTAGAAGCTCCTATATGGCCCATGAAGCGATTGAAAATTCACATATGTGAAAGTATACTGAAACATTGACAAAAGTGAAAAGGGGGCGTAATATTATCTGTAGGGACTAGTCCTCGAGCGAAGGAGAAATGAAAAAATATGTTAGTAGAATTAAGGAAAGATGTATTAGCAAAGGCAAAGAAGTTACGAGAATATGGTTTGGTCGTTATTGCAGGTGGCACGGTTTGTGCTAGAGATCCAGAGACAGGTTATATTGCAATAACAGCCAGTGGAATGGATTATGATGAGATGACCTGGGAAGATATTTGTGTCATTGATGATCAAATGAATGTCATTGATGGAAAAAGACGTATATCTGTTGCATCGGACATGTTCATTGAGATTATGAAAGCTAGAAAAGACATCAATGCTGTCATTCATACCCATTCACGTTATGCAACAAGTTTTGCATGTGTTGGACGAGATATTCCTGTTGCAACCACAACTCAAGCTAATCTATGTGGCTCTTCAGTGCCAGTTGTAAAACCATTACATCCAGGACCACACAACTCTGCATACTTACAAAGAATCGTTGATGCGTTTGGGGAAACGGGGTATGCATGTAATCTACAAAATCATGGTCCAGTATGTGGTGGCAAAAATCTAGCAGAGTGTATTGAAATCGCAGTAACTGTCGAAGTGACAGCACAAAATTATGTGATTGCTCAATCACTTGGAACACCTTATATTCTAAACGAAGCTGAAACAAAAATCGCCTATGATTTCTGCCATAGTGCAGTGGGTCAAGGATAGGAAGGAGGAAGGATATGGACAAATTAATTCTATGTGTTTGTGGTGCTGGAATTAACACATCAGCCAACGCAAAAAATTACAATCGAAGATTACTTACACAGCTTAAACGTTTATGATGTTGAAGTAAAACATGCCATGATAGGTGATATAGAACCTATGAATGGACGAAAGAATATGGTTGTTGTATGGATGACACAAAAGGATGAGGCTTTTGAAGCACCAGGTTTTCAAGGTATGGTTTATCTAATTGGCTCGAAGAAAAAGAAGGCAGCATTAACAGAAGAAATTATTGCCAAGATGGAAGAAATTTATGAACCATAAAAAAATATAAAATAATGGGAAATGGTTTAAGGAGGATACACAATGAATGTAGCAGCAATTTTGGGTAGTTTGGGTGGTCCAGTTCTAGTAATGATTGTACTATTCATATTGGGTTTGGTATTTAGAGCAGGATTTAGCAAGAGTTTAAGAGGTAGTATCTATGCAGGTATTGGACTTGCAGCATTATTTGTCATTGTAAACAATGCCACAGCAACATTAACGCCAGCGATACAGGCTTTCGCTGAGAGGTTTGATACAAACTTAGTTGTAACAGATGTTGGGTGGGGTTCTGCTGGTATCGCATTTACATGGCCAGGACTTGCCATAGTAATCGTTGCCACAATGCTTGTTAATGCATTGATGGTTGTACTGAAGTTAACTAAGACCATGTGGACAGATATATGGAGTTTTTGGCATGGACAGGTTGTCGGTGGTTTTGTTTGGTATTTGACAGGAAGCGTGACACTAGGTGTTATTGCTGCAGTCATCTTCTTGGTTATTGGTAGTTGGATTGGTGATTTCACAGCAAAGAAATATCAAGAATTCAATGGTATGCCAGGCATCTCAGTACCATGTGCAGTATCTCTATTAGGTTTGTTTGCAGGTCCGTTTAATGCACTGTTAGACAAAATACCTGGAATAAACAAGTTAGACGCATCACCAAAGAACATTAGAAAAAGATTTGGTATTTTTGGTGAATTAGGTGTTATGGGTGCTGTGATTGGTGTTGTTATTGCATTGTTAGCAGGTTATGATTATGCGGCAACATTGAATCTTGGAATTCAAGTTGGTGTGCTTATGATATTCTTATCAAAAACAGTATCTGTACTGTGCGAAGGTGTTATACCTATTGCCAATGCCGTTAACGAATTTGTACAAGACAAATTCGAAGATAGAGAAATCTATGTGGCAGTTGACTGTGCAGCCTTACTTGGACATCCATCAGTAATGGCAGCAGCAGTTGTTATTTACCCATTGGCAGTAATCTTAGCAATGATCTTGCCTGGAAATGGTATTATTCCGATTGCCAGTTTGGCATTGATTCCATATTGGAGTGGTGCAGTTGCCCCATACTTCAAAGGGAATGTGTTTAGAATCGTACTATTTACATTGTTGTGGATGACATTGGTTATGTACGCAGCAACAAATATGGCGCCAATTCATACAGGCACTATGGCACAACTCGGTTTGGCAGAGGCCGATGTTATTAACTCAAGTTTTGATATGGGTGGTGACTTACTAGGCTTTATTATCACAAAGATATTCAGTCTTTTTGCTTAAGATGATATAGAAATGTTAAGATAATGATAGAGGTGTTATTGGTTGATTGTTAAGATCCATTAATAACACCTCATTAAATAGAAACGATGTAATTAGTAATAAGGAGAATTATGGACGGTATTTTGGAAAACAATATTATTATTGGGTTAGATGCTAAAGATAGAAACGACGCTATTATGCAAGTGATAGAAAAACTTGAGGCCAATGGCCATATTAAGAAAGCCTATTATGACGATGTTATTGCTAGAGAAGAGGCCTATCCTACAGGCTTGCCAACAGATGGTGTCAGTATAGCAATTCCTCATGCTTCATCAGAAGCAATTATGGATTCTACAATTGGTGTGGCCATACTAAATAAACCAGTGCAATTTAAGAATATGGCAGATGATAGTGAGATTCTAGATGTTGAAATTATTTTTTTTCTCATTGCCAATGCAGAGGTATCTGAACAAACGAAAATCCTTCAAAATCTTATGGTGAAATTTTCAGAAGAAGAAGAATTGATTGCCCTTAGAGGCGCAAAATCGGTTGAAGAGGTTATGACGATTATTGGGAGATGATGCTGTGAAGAAGGTTCTAATTGCTGGTGGCTTATGCGGTACAACAATGCTCAGGGCAGCAGAATTAATTAAAGATGTTGGCAACGAACATGATTTAGATATTGATGTGACAGTTCATGACTTATGGGCATCATCTTTAGAAGACCTTAGTTATGATTTGATTATTGAGATGTTTCCCTATTTTGAGGATGTCAACTGTCCACTGATCAGTGGCAAGCCATTTATAAGTCGAATCAAAGAAAAGGACTTAATCAAAAGCATAATGGCAATATTGGAGAGTGATAGTCAATGATTTATATGGACAATGCAGCGACAACAAAAGTGGCGCCAAAAGTATTTGATCAAATGACGCCTTATTTAAAAGAACTGTATTTTAATCCTTCTTCTCTCTACAAAGAAAGTAGAACAATCAAAAACGACATTGAAAAATCCAGAAATATGGTAGCTGACTTAATTAATGCAGATGCGGATGAGCTTATATTTACAAGTTGTGGGACTGAAGCAAATAATATGGCAATAAAAGGGAGTGCACTGCAATTAAGGGATAAGGGTCGACACCTTATTACCTCAGAAGTCGAACATCATTCTGTGCTTAATACATTTAAATGGTTGGAAACACAAGGATATGAGGTGACGTATTTACCTGTTGATCAATCAGGTCGTGTACAGCTTGAATCCTTGTCAAAAGCAATACGCAATGACACCATACTTATCTCATTAATGTGGGTGAACAACGAAACAGGTGTTATAGCTGATATTGAAGGCTTGTCAAGAATAGCAAAAGAATCAGGGATTGTTTTTCACACTGACGCTGTTCAAGCACTCAAAACTGAGACAATCGACATGAGTCTCTTAGACATAGACTTATTGACCATATCGGCTCACAAAATACACGGCCCAAAAGGTGTTGCAGCTTTGTACTGTAGAAATAGAGCCTTACTATCACCTTTAATTCACGGTGGAAAACAAGAAGCAGGTATTAGAGGTGGGACAGAGTCCGTAGCCAATATTATTGGTTTTGGTGAAGCGGCAAGATTATTAAAAGAAGACAAATTAGAAATAAGGCAACAATTAAGGTGTTTGAAAGACTTATTTATAGATAAATTAGATGGATGTAAAGGGTTTGTTATTAATGGTAATAAGGCTTTAACGGTACCATCAATTGTTAATGTTGGATTCCAAGGTGTTCAATCGGAACCAATTGTTATTGTTTTAAACCATAAAGGTATTTGCATCTCGATGGGTGCAGCTTGTAATTCTGAATATGTTGAACCATCTTATGTTCTTAGAGCTATGAAGGTTCCTAGTGACTATATAGAAGGATGCTTGCGAATATCATTTAGTGGTTATAATACAGAAGAAGAAGTGAATGTTGTTGTTGAGACGCTGCTTAAGACGATAGATAGAATGAGAGCGTATGAATAGCAAATCTTTGAAGATGTTAGATGAATCTAGGAGGTTTTTATGAAAGGGATTGGCGCGAGTTCAGGGATTTGCTCAGGACGAATCTACAAATATGAAAAAGAAGCATTAGTTATTGAGCGTATAGACCACTGTGATGTGGCAGCCGAATTACAGATATTTGATGAGGCCATAAACACAAGTCATTTACAAATAGAATCATTGGTAGAAAGCAGTAGGGATAAGCTGGATAAGGAAACTTGTGAAATTTTCGAGGCACATATAAGCATTTTAAGCGATCCTGAAATCATTGATAATGTAAAAGAATTAATTCGGTGTGATCAAGTCAATGCAGCCTATGCAGTGAAAAGTGTTAGAGATAATTTAGTGACCTTATTTGAGGCTATTGAAGATGATTATATTCGTGAAAGAGTTGCGGATATAAAAGATGTAACAGAACGTATTATGTGTAATGTGCTTGGAAAAGCAACATCTAATCTAAGTAATATCACAGAACCAGTGATTCTAATGGCTAGGGACCTAACACCATCGGAAACAGCTCAACTAAATAGTGACGTCATTCTTGGATTTATCACTGAAATCGGTGGGAAAACAAGTCACAGTGCCATTATGGCAAGAATGATGCAAATACCAGCAGTCCTTGGTCTTGGAGATCAGTATGACCTAATTGCAATGGGTGATATTGTCCTAATGGATGGGCATACAGGTGAAATTAACCTGAACCCAGATGAAGCTATGCTTCAAGCATCCCAAGAACAACAGCAATTACTAGAAGAAAAAAGAGCCCTATGGAGCTCTTGCGTTGATAAAATTAGTATGACAGAAGATGGTAAACACATTGAACTTGCAGCCAATATTGGCAGGTAGAGGACCTTGAAAGTGCTCTTGCAAACGGTGCAGAAGGCATTGGTTTATTTAGAACAGAATTCTTATACATGGGTAAGAAAGCCTTTCCTTCAGAAGAAGTTCAATATGAAGCATATAAGGCTGTACTAGACAAAATGGGAGACAAGCAAGTGGTCATTAGAACCCTTGATATTGGTGGTGACAAAGAACTTGATTATTTTGACACACCTAATGAATTAAATCCATTCCTTGGCAATCGAGCAACCAGATTGTGTATGAGTCATCCTGAGGTGTTTAAGGTACAGCTAAGAGCGCTTCTAAGAGCGAGTGCATATGGTAATTTGCATATCATGTTTCCAATGATTGCAACCATTGATGAATTCAGAGCAGCTAAAGATTTTTTATGTGATATTGAAAACGCCTTAATAGAAGAAGGGGTTGAAGGCATAGCCTACAAGTTGGGCATCATGATTGAGATTCCATCAGCGGCTCTTATGGCAGATATTTTTGCTAAGGAAGTTGACTTCTTCTCCATAGGGACCAATGACTTGATTCAATATACCTTTGCATCCGATAGAATGAATGATAACGTGGCTTATTTGTACCAACCATTTAACCCAGCCCTCATAAGACTGATTGATTTTGTGGTGAAGGCAGCTCATAAGGAAGGTAAGTGGGTTGGTATGTGTGGTGAAATGTGTAGTGAAGTCGAAGCATTGCCATTACTCATAGGACTTGGACTAGATGAACTCAGTATGAGTGCATCAGGTATACTAGAAAGCCGTTATACAATGGGTAAGATTTCAAGTGTGAAGTCCCAGACTTTGGTTGAGAAAGCAATACAATGTGACAATGAAGATGCAGTGAAAACATTAGTGACTAGATATTTAGGAGGAGAAAAGATATGACAACGAGAACAGTGACAGTGGATAACCCAACAGGGCTTCATGCAAGACCAGCGGCAAATTTTTGTAAATTAGCAGGGACACTTGATTGTGATGTTTATTTGGAGAAACAAGGTAAAAGAATTAATGCAAAAAGTGTGATAGGTGTATTGGTGCTTGGCATCAATGAAGGCAGTGAAGTGGACATCATCACAGATGGCGTCAATGAAGACAAGGCCATGGATTTACTAGTGGACTTTATTGATACATTGGAAGACTAATAACTATGCTAGCATGTACCCCTTTATAATAGATGACTGCAACTTTTAACTGCAGGATTCGGTGAGATTAAGAGAACCAGATTAGAGCTTAGACTTTGATCTGGTTCTCTTTTTTACTTATTAATATCTATGCTATAATAATATGAAAGACTAATTTCCTTGGGAGGGTACTATGTCAAAAAAAGTAAGGCTTAGCAAGAAAGAAGTCAGTTGGGTATTATACGACTGCGGTAATTCTGCCTATTCAATGGCGATTACGACAGCTCTGTTTCCAGTCTATTATGGGATGATGAATTCCGGTAAAGGTATGGAGATGGGTTTAGCCAATTCTGTCGCCAGTATTATGGTTGCAATCTTAAGTCCAATCCTTGGTACAATTGCAGACTACAAAGATTTTAAGAAGCGATTCTTCGCATTCTTTGCATTACTTGGTATTATAAGTACGAGTGCTATTGCTGTTGCACCGACCCATGCTTTGGTATTGATTATTCTCTATATAGTCACAGCTGTTGGTTTTGCAGGAGCTAATATATTCTACGATGCATTTTTGGTTGACGTATCCACAGATGATCAGATGGATTCAGTTTCTACAAAAGGTTTTGCATTTGGTTATATTGCATCAGTTGTACCATTTGCTATATCTCTAGGTGTTGTATTCATGTTAGGTATGGACAATGCCCTTGGTTATCAGCTAGGATTTGTTATAACGGCCCTTTGGTGGGGATTATTTACCATTCCTATGTTCAGACATGTTCGTCAAGAACATTATGTGGAGAGAGAGCCAAATCCTGTGGCCAATAGTTTTAAACGCCTTGGAAAAAACTTTCATGGAGATTAAGAAACACAAAATTGCATTTACTTTTCTATTTGCATATTTCTTATATATTGATGGTGTAGATACTATTATTAAGATGTGTGTACCCTATGCACAAGGCACACTTGGTCTTGATTCAGGAGATACATTTATGCTTCTTGGTATTTTGTTGGTCATTCAACTTGTAGCATTTCCATTTGCCCTATTATATGGAAGGCTTGCCAACAAATACTCAACAAAGCGTATGATTATTGTTGCTATATGTACTTATATCTTTGCAACAGGGTTTGCTACATTCATGTTTGAACTGTGGCATATATTTATACTAGGAGCATTGATAGGATCGGCACAAGGTGGTATCCAAGCATTGTCCAGATCATATTTTGCTAAGGTAATCCCTAAGAAAAATGCCAATGAGTTCTTTGGCTTCTATAACATATTTGGTAAATTCGCAGCAATTATAGGACCAGCCCTTATGTATTTCGCATCTGAAATAACTGGTTCTGTTAGATATTCTATATTGGTAGTTGTGCCATTGTTTGTTGTTGGACTTATCATCATGCTTCGACTTCCTGATCAAAAGATTGGTGAAGATGTAGCAGCGTCTTAGCGTAAAGAGCAATCTAGAGCATAGAGTAAGCTAGATTAAAGAACAATCTAGAATATGGAGTACCCTAGAATAATGTGCAAATAGTAATTAGAAATGATAGGCCCGGTTCCCAAAAGAACCGGGCTTTTTGTATGTGAGGAAAGTAGTTCTATTGCGAGGTAAGTAATGTGGAACAAGAAAAAAGTTAAGTTGACTAAATAAATACTTGACAAATTTCTTAAGTTGGCTTAATATATAACTATATTAATTAAGTCGACTTAATAAATGTGATCTATCCACATTATTGAGAAATACAATTCTAAGGAGAATATTATGACATCAAATACGATGAACTTCAAATGGGAAGATGCCAAACAACTAACATTACTTCAGATAATCCTAGCATTTCTTGCACCATCATTATTTGCTTTCACAGGATTTAGAATCATCTTACCAAAGATTGTTGAAAGAGGCGCAAGTTCAATTGTGGCATGGAGTGTGACTGCCAGTATTATGTTATTTTTATTTTGCATCGTAGCCATTGTCCTTTTAAATAAAGAAGCCAAGACTTTAGGCATTACACTTTCACAGAGAATGTGCTTGAAGAAGTTAAGTCTTAAGAAGTGGGGTATATATGTTGGTCTACTACTGCTAGGACTAATAGGATCTAGTGCATTAAATGGCTTAACAGTAATGCTTAGCAAAATGCCAATGGTTGGCGTTCCAAGTTATTACCCTTTCTTTCTTAATCCGACAATTGACCCATTAGCAGCTGATATGTCTGTGATATCACCCAATCTTAATCTAAGCGGCGCCTATTACCTTATACCATTAATGATGATAACATTACTGCTTAACATACTAACGGAAGAGTTATATTTTAGGGCTTACTTGTTACCAAAGATGCAATCCCTTGGGAAAATGAGTTGGGTAGTCAATGGTGTCTTATTTGCTTTTTACCATATATTCCAATTATGGATGTTACCAGTGATACTTGTTGGTAGCTTAATATTTACTTACTCAGTTCAAAAAAGTCGTAGTATTAAACCTGCATTCGCCCTACATCTTATAGCGAATACCTTGAACCTTCTTGCGATTGTTTATCTGATTGCTGGCTAGCACTATGATTTGCTAAGTTATATGACCACTTACATAAAGTGAAATGTGAGACCAGGGAATAAAAGTTCTGTGGTCTTTTTTCTTGTCTGGGTTTACTTCTTCTTTCTTCATATTTCCAACATATTCATTGGCTAAGATTAAGACAAACGTAGAAACTAGGTGGTGAACCATGGAAGATAATAATCAGAATATCATACAGTGTAGGGATTTGAAGAAAACATATTACATGGGCAAAGAACATGTTGATGCTCTTAGAGGTATCAACCTTGATATCAAGAAAGGCGAGTTCATAGCCCTCCTTGGAAAATCAGGGTCAGGAAAGTCCACACTTCTTAATATGCTAGCAGGTCTTGAGAAACCGACAGACGGACAAATAATCGTAAAAGACAATCATTTAGAAATCCTAAGTGAGACAGCAATTACACAAATAAGGAAACGACATGTTGGCTTTATTTTTCAGTCCTATAATTTGTTGCCAACTCATACCGCTCTTGAGAATGTCATGTTGCCCTTGGTGTTTAACAACATATCAAAGAAGCAACGTGTCAACCAGGCTATAGAGATGCTTGAAGCTGTAGGTCTTGGAGATAGACTAGGTCATAGGCCCAATCAGATGAGTGGCGGTCAACAGCAGAGGGTAAGTATTGCCAGAGCCTTTGTTAATAACCCTGAGATTGTCTTTGCTGATGAACCAACAGGGAATCTTGATACCAACACATCAGAAAGTGTTATGGAAATCATGACAGGCATGATTGAGAAGTTCAATCAGACATTTATCATGGTTACCCACGATGATGAAACATCTGCCTTAGCAGATAGAATCGTCCATATCAAGGATGGCCTTGTAGATAAGGTCTATGACAATAACAAGAAAATGTATATGGCTATAAATTAGGAATGAGAAATTGGTTGAATCAAATACAAAAGATTATGGATGTTCCAAGGAGGAATACGATGAAAAATATAGAATCATTTGGTGGTATTAGAAGAAGTAAGTTTGTACTGATATTTGTATTGGTAGTGACATTATTAACGATGAATTTATCTTACACAGTAAATGTAGAGGCTGCTAACAATAATAAGCCGGTTCTAAAGATAACAGATGTAAGTCATCAAGAACTAGAGAGCAACAAAGAATATGAGCTGACAGTAACCATTGCCAACGTGGGTAACTCCTATGGTGAAGATGGCCTCCTGTCACTTGTTGTTCCAGATGAAACCCCTATAGTGATTAAGAATCAGTTGGTATCTGAGAATGTGCCTTACCTTAATCCTAATGTAGACATAGAAGTCACCTACACAATTCTTGTTGAAAGTGGTGCGACTGAGGGTCAATATGAGCTTGGAATGGAAGGGACCTACTATGATGATAATAACCTACTATATGAGTTTCAAGAATTTTTCAACATAGACATTGTTGAAGGCGAAGAAGACGCCATACTTAGAGCTACTGTTGACCATAGCAGCAATGTGGTTGCAGGTGAAAAGAATACAATTAGTGTAAGCATTGATAATGAAGGTAGTGGTGGCGCATGGGCTTTAACTGTGTTACCAATTAACACAGATGATATCTATCAGGTAAACAGTGACGAAGGTTACCTAGCAACACTAGCAGGAGGCAAATCCATTGATTTTGACTTTGAAGTTATGGTAGACGACCAAGCTTCTGGCTTTACACCAATTGAATTCGATGTGACCTACTTAACTCAAAATGGTAGCGTTGATTTGACACTTAGCTCATATGTCAATGTTGACACAGTTGAAAGTGGCCAAGTCATTGTATCAAATATTGCCAAATCTAAATCAACTCTTTATCCAGGTGGCCAAGCAACATTTGATGTAACGATAGAGAATGTGGGCACCAATGTTGTAGAAGACATTAAGGTGGAAGTCAGTCAAGACCCAGGTCTTGTTCCATCAAGTCAAAGTATAGTGATCATTCCAGAGATTGATTCTATGTCCAGTCAAGTGGTCTCATTTAGTTTAGAAGCAACAGACAGTGCCAGCAGTCAGAATTATCCAGTTGAATTTACTGTAACTTATGGCAATGAAACAACAAGTCAATACTCAGGTATTAATATTAGCAATGATGAGGACGACGAAGAAGATACTGTGACCAAACCACGAATTGTCATTACAGAGTTCTCCTTATCTAAAGAAAAGATTTTTTTTCTTGGTGATGAGTTTGAAATGGCCTTTAACGTTCTTAACACAAGTACACTTAAAGATGTGCGTAATCTGAAAGTTGTTATTGATACGACTACAGGACAAACTGGTGACAGTGTCTTTTTACCACTGAACCAAAGCAATAGTTATTTTGTTCAAGAACTTGAAACAGGTGGTACTGGAGAAATTGTCATGCCACTAAAAGTTTTTGCCAATGCTGAGGGTAAAAGTTATAGCCTAAACATTAGTTTTGAATATGAGGATTATGATGGCAATCTCTATACAGATAGTGAAACCATTAGCATACCTGTGTATGAAAATACTGAGCTGACGGTGTCGGATGTACGTGTTGGTTCAACCCTTGATAATGGCTATACACTTGAGGTGGACTTTTACAATACAGGCAAAGTGGACATTACCAATATGATGGTGGATATTGAAGGTGATTTTATCACCAATAACAGCAACTATTATGTAGGTGATTTCACTACAGGCCGAACAGATGTCTATGACGTTGAAATCAGTGGAGCGATGCCTACTTATTTGGAAGGCACCATTGTGTTTACCTATGATGATACATTTGGTGAAGAAGAGATCTATGTAAAAGACTTTACCATTGGTGAAGTAAGTCCAAACCAAGGCGAAAGAGGTGTCTCTTCAAATAGTGAAGGTGAAGTTATGGCTCAAGGAACACAAAAGGACAGTGGCACTGGAGGTCAAGAGGTGCAAGGCAGAGGTCCAGCTTCAAATGGCGAAATGACCGAAGCGCAAATGGAAGAACTTAAAGGCATGACCCGTGAGGAACGTACAGCCTTTATGGAAGCCGGTGGCTTTGAGGCGATGAATGGTTCAGACAATGCTAGTGGCACTAGTCTAAACTATATACTAATTGGTGGCATTGCATTGGCTGTCATAGTCGTAGTTGGCATAGGTTTTGTCCTTATCAGGAGAAAAAGAAAGGTGGCCTAGTAGATGAATGGTTTAGACCTTTTTAAGATGGCTGTTGGTAATTTACTTAGAAGAAAGACAAGGACCTTGTTGACGGTTCTTGGTATAGTCATTGGTACAGTGTCCATCGTCTTGATGGTGGCCCTTGGTCTTGGTATGCAAGAAAGTGTTAATGAACAATTTGCCTCCCAGGCCTCAGTGAATATCATCGAAGTGACCAAAGGTGATAATGTCAATACCAACACAAGGTTGTCAGAGAGTAAGGAAAATGATAACCTTCAGGATTTGGATATAGAGTTTTTTAGGAGTATCGAAGGTGTTGAGCTTGTATCACCTGCAATTACAAGCAACATTAAGATAGCTTCTGGTAAATACGAAGGTAGCTTTCAGGTGATTGGCCTTGAGTCAAAGCTGATGACCTCACTTGGTTATGAAGTTGTCGAAGGCGCTTTACCAAACGATGAGGAGGAGAACATGCTATTTTTTGGTACTTCTGCTCTTGAAGGATTTGAAGAAGTGGATGATTCAGGTACAGGAACAAGTGGTGGTAATGACGATATGAGATTATTACAACAGGCTTTCAAACGTATGGGTGGAGGATCAGGTCCACCACCAGGTATGATTCAAGGTGAAAGTGAGGCTGAAACAGTTTATAATGTGGATGTTTTTACAGACAGGATGACCATGTCTTTTGATACGTCCTATTCACCTCAAAGCGGCAATACATCTATTGATGCTGACATCATGAGAGTCTATGGCATTTGGTATCCTTGAAGAAGGG
>JDSF01000278.1_pt1 | contig 27055 bp, 27 predicted proteins | sample 199441 | NCBI WGS metagenome assembly JDSF01 (sample SAMN02592751, study PRJNA231836) | bioreactor metagenome | isolation source: continuous culture bioreactor denitrification-DNRA | place: Germany: Bremen
ATAAACCACAACCATCGACTCCCTGAACCTTCAGTTCAGGGAGCAACTCTAACAGGAGGAAAAAAAATGGAAGAAAAAAAGGGTTTGTTGAGCTGGTATTTTAAAAGTAATCTTCTTATGCGAATTCTAATCGGTCTGGGCCTTGGTGCCGTCGCCGGTTTGGTTTTCGGACCTGGTATCGCATGGGTCAGTCCTTTTGGTGACATTTTTGTCCGCCTGTTAAAAATGATCGTTATGCCGGTGGTTATTTTCACACTGGTTGTCGGTGCTGCGAGCATACATCCTTCCCGATTGGGCCGGATCGGTGTTAAGGCGCTGCTGTTCTACATGGTGACTTCAGCCTTTGCTGTTGCCGTTGGACTGCTGTTCGGTAACCTCTTCAGCCCTGGTGAAGGAATGCAGTTGGCTGGCGTTGCTGATGCCGCCGGTCGTGAGCTGAATCAGCCATCACTGGTACAAACTTTCCTCAACATCGTTCCTAAAAACCCCTTTGGTGCGATTTCTGGTGGTAAAATCTTGCCAACCATTTTTGCTGCCATGTTGTTCGGGATTGGTCTTGCTTATCTGCGTGAAAGCACTGAAGATCGGATCAAAAATGCGGCTGAAACAGTCTTTGCCTTTTTCGAAGGCTGTGCCGAAATTATGTATAAAGTGGTTCACTGGATTCTCGAGTACGCACCAATTGGTGTTTTTGCTCTGATCGCTGTTGTCTTTGGTAAACAAGGTTCTGAAGCTTTTGGCCCTCTGGCGATGGTTACTGGTGCTGTCTATGTGGCACTGCTCGCTCATCTTGTTTTTGTTTACGGTGGTCTGCTGACCGTGTTCGGTTTCAATTTCCGTACATTCCTGTCCAAGGCCCGTGCGGCTATGGTGACTTCTTTCGTCAGCCGTAGTAGTGGTGGAACATTGCCTGTCAGCATGGAAGTTGCTGAAGAGAATATGGGCGTTTCAAAAAGTGTTTATTCCTTCACCCTACCTCTGGGCGCAACCATCAATATGGATGGTACCGCTATCTACCAAGGTGTTTGCGCGATCTTCGTTGGTTTTGCTATCGGAATGCCTCTTGATTTCGGGCAACAGCTGACCGTTATAGCGACCGCAGTTCTGGCTTCTATCGGAACCGCTGGTGTTCCTGGTGCTGGTGCTATCATGCTACTTATGGTGCTTGAATCTGTCGGTCTTAAGGTTGAGCCAGGGACCGCCGTTGCTGCTGCTTATGCCATGATCTTCGGTATTGACGCACTGCTTGATATGGGCCGTACTTCTTTGAATGTCACTGGTGATTTGGCCGCTACCTGCCTGGTCGCTAAGACCGAAGGTGAAATTGATCTTGAAAAATGGGAAGCAGAAAACGGCAAGGTGAAAGCTGGAGCCGGACAAGAAGCTTAAAATGAAGTCGATTGGAATTATAGGTGGCATGGGTCCAGGGGCAACTCTGGACCTGTTCCAGAAAATCGTTGATTTGACCCCGGCCAAGCAGGATCAGGATCATATTCATCTGATGATCGATAATTTTCCACAGATCCCGGACCGGACTGCGTTCCTTATGGGGGAAGGGGCAGATCCTTTGCCTTCTCTTCTTGAGGCGGCAGAACGACTTTCTCTGTCAGGGGTTGATGCTCTCTGTATGCCCTGTAACACCGCTCATTATTTTGTTGAGGATATCCGCTGTAAAATAGATATTCCATTCATCAGCATCATTGAGTCAACCATCGACAAAATCAGGGACACCTATCCAGAGGCGACTAAGGTCGGCTTGATGGCAACACGTGGAACCACGAACGCTGGTATTTATCACAAGGTTCTTGAGTCTGCCGGTCTTGAAGTTTTGCCTTTAAGTAAAACATTCATGAACGAAGTGATGGAGGTGATTTACAGGGTTAAAGCAGGACGATTAATGGAAACCATCGCCCCATTCAATAATTGTGTTCAGCAGTTAGTTGAGGCCGGTGCCGATGTTTTGATCGCCGGATGCACTGAAATTCCTTTATTGCTCCCACATCTGAATCAATCTGTTGCCTTCGTTGATCCAACTTTGGCATTGGCAGAAAAATTGTCCAATTTGCACAAACTCAAGTGTATGATTGTCTCGCAACATCGTCTCAAGCAAAATGAGTTTCAGTTTGACAGCTTGATTTATATTGTGGCCACCGGAACCGTTTGTTTGCTGTTCCGGTGGTCTAATTTGGATCTGAATTCTCTTTACTAGCTGCAGTTTCCTGCCTTTGCTACATGATTGGATCGTTGGATGGATATTTCCCTTTGGCAGTATATTGCTGTTTTTTTTCTCATAGGTTTTTCCGGATTTATCGATTCTATTGCGGGTGGTGGTGGGCTTGTCTCGATTCCAACCTATCTCGCTGTCGGCTTGCCGGCTGAATTTATCCTCGGGACCAATAAATGCGTTAGTTCCTCTGGTGCAACTCTTGCCGTTTTTCGTTATATCATCAACAAAACCATTTTATGGAAAACAATCATATTCGCCATTGTCGCAGCACTGATCGGTTCTGCAATTGGAGCCAGCCTTTCGCGCTATCTGTCAAAGGAGATCATGTTTGCTCTGCTATTGATTGTCATTCCGTTTATTTTTTACCTTCAATATCGGCAGGGTAAAAAACAGTCGAAAACTGACGAGCCCATTCCTGCTAACGCCGCACTGCGAGCGACCTTGATCGGTCTTCTTCTCGGAGGCTATGACGGTCTTTTCGGGCCAGGGACTGGCACCTTTATCCTCTTGGCCTTCATGGCTTTTCTCAATTTTTCAGCTCAACAGGCCAGTGCCAACGCTCGTATTATCAACTATTCATCAAATATTTCTGCTTTGATCTATTTTCTTGTCCAGGGGCGCATCTTCTGGCCGATTGCTTTCGTCGCTATCGCTGGGTCTATTTGTGGAAACTGGATCGGCAGTGGCATGGTCCTTAAAAATGCTGATAAAATCGTTATGCCGGTCTTCCGTTTTGTCCTGATTTTATTGCTGCTGAAGTGTGGCTACGATTTGATCTATGGGTAAGTAATACTTTTATGGTGGGCGTTTAATTCTTGTTTGTTAACCCATCAAATGAAATGGGATAGGAAAAATCCAGTGGTAGGCGTATGATGCGCGATTCAATGTGAGGTTTCATTTCATTGTTTCATCCTCTGGAGTTTTTTGTGAATGGTTCAGTTTTAAAATCACCCCTTATCCGACTTTTAATCGGATCTGTTTTTATTAGTTTTTCACCCGTTTTTATCAAAATTGCAGACGTGGATCCTGATCTTGCTGGCTTCTATCGAATGGTTTTTGCTGCGTTAGGGCTGCTCCCGATGTTTCTGCTTCAAACTAAGAGAGTGCTGCCCGATAAGCGAACCCTGCTGATGTTGAGTGGTTGCGGGGTCTGGCTTGGTGTTGACTTTATGTTCTGGCATCGTAGTATCAACATGATTGGGCCCGGTCTGTCCACGTTGTTAGGGAACTTTCAAATTTTCTTCACTGCACTGTTCTGTTGGTTGTTCTGGCGGCAGAAGATCAGTGGAAAGTTTTTCTTAGCAGTTATCACAGCAATTGTCGGTCTTTGTATGGTGACAGGCATCGATTTTCCCTCTCTCGCATCAACAGTGAAAATTGGTCTTTTATTTGGTCTTCTGACCGCGGTCTCTTATTCTGGCTATATCCTGCAGATGAAACACGCGATAACCAACAGCCAGATCAGTAGCATGACTGTGATGCTGATCGTTTCTGTCAGTTGTGGAAGCTTTCTTGGTCTGATCGGGCTTGCCCAAGGTGAGTCATTCGCTCTGACAGACCCAAAGTCGCTTCTGGCTCTTGCTGCTGTCGGCTTGATCTGTACCTCTTTGGGCTGGTCTCTGATCTCAGCGGGAATCAAAGAAGTTCCTGCGACGCTGGCAGGATTGATCATGTTGATGCAGCCGACACTCGCTTTTATCTGGGATGTGATTCTTTTCGATCGGTTAACCAGTGGGATGGAATATCTGGGGATAACAATGATTCTGGGTGCTATCTATCTTGGTTCCGCAGCGCCCAAAGAGACGAAAGAAACTCAGGTCGGTGATAGCGCAGTGTCTGTTCAAGAAGGGTAGCGGTATCGTCAACATCTTTGCCGATAGCGGTGGAAGATATTAGCCGTCCCCAAAGTGTCCTCCCGATTGCAGGCTGTTTGTCTGGCAGCAGTTGGGAGACAATTGGCAAAAGGAAGTGTTATTGTTTGGAGGGAGAGGCTCGGTCAGCGTTGCGCTCGATCCAGTTGCCAGCCTTTTGCATATCGCGACCAAAACCGCTGATACATTCACAGCCGGAAAGAAAAAACAGAGAAATAAGAAGTAGAATTGATAATCTCTTGGCCATGCCAGCCTCCATTCTCATTAAGAATAAAATTGAAGTTTAGCAGTGCCAGGTGTTGAAGTCGAACCTTTCTTTAGTTCGCTTCCTTTTGACCTTCAATCTGAATCTGGCCAGCACTTAAATCAACCAGCCTGGTTTTCAATTCGTTGGCCTGTTCCTGTGGGACTTTCAAGTCGATGCTGATCTGTTCTGCATATCGGGTTTCAAGAGAGCATGCTTCATATTCCGGAAGAAGCAGTTCAATCCGACTTAGGTGGGGATAAGCAAAGCTGATAGACCAGAAAATCCAGTCAATTTTTTCGGCTTTTTTGAGGGCTTCCAAAGCTGTCTGAACGGCCAGAGTGTAGGCTTTGACCATTCCTCCTTTACCTAGCTTAATGCCACCAAAATAGCGTGTGACAACGACAGAAATATCACCAATATTGCTGTGCTGTAAGGTTGTCAGCATCGGCTTCCCGGCGACACCGTGAGGTTCACCATCGTCACTGAGACCGATACGATCGGTACTTCCCGGAGGCCAATCAGATAGGCCCAACAATTGTGGTTGGCATCCGGGAATTCATGTTTGATGCGAGCAATAAACTCCAAAGCAGCTTCGGGACTGTCAGTCATTTCGATCGTGGCAATAAAGCGACTGCGATTGACTTCGACTTCGCAGCGGCAGATGTCTGCTGGGATTGTATAGCGTTTTTTTGTCATGGATGAGTGGTTAGTGAGGGCTTAAAAAGTGGTTCGGGATGTCGGTGTTCAGAGATCCCGAACCTTGAAAGATTGATGCTTATTCGGCCTGAGAACGTTTTCTCTCACGCTCTTCATGCCAGGTACAGACCAGCATGATACTGACACCGACACAGATAGCACTGTCGGCGACATTAAAGGCCGGCCAGTGGTAGTTGTACCAGTGAACATCAATGAAATCGATCACTTCTCCCAGGCGCAGACGATCAGTCAAATTCCCTAGAGCACCACTGAGAATCAGTCCCAAAGCCGGATATTGCCACGGTTTGTTCTGTGGTAAACGGTAGAGGTACCAGATAATTCCCACAGTCGCAACGATAGAGACAGTGATAAAAAAGGGTATCCTGATGGCGCTGTCCGAGAGCATGCCGAAGGCAGCTCCCGGATTGCGGACATAAGTGATGTGGAAAAAGTTTTCAATGACACGTTTTGACTCCGATAGCTCAAAACTGTTGTCGATATAGATTTTACTCAACTGATCCAGAACCAAACTGATGGCTGCTGTGAGAGTAAATATCCGATATTTGTTCATATTACCCTACTGTCAGAGCGGCAGCACAGCGCTCACAGATCGATGGATGGTCTTCATTACTGCCAACACTGGTCGCATAGTTCCAGCAACGATCACACTTTTCTCCATCGGCACTGAGAACCTGTAGTTTCAAGCCTGGAATATTTTCTGCGGACTGTGGCTCCGGGATCTCATCGGTCAACTCAACCTGTGAAACGATGAAATAAGTCGGCAGAAGATCTTGATAGCTTTCGATCAGCTCTTGATAATCTTCTGGAACAGAGAGCAGTACTTTTGCTTCAAGAGACTGACCCAGGCGTTTGTCTGCACGAGCAATTTCCAACTGCTTGGAAACTTCAGAGCGGACCTTCTGCAGCCGGTCATAGCGAGCTTCCAGTTCATCGTCCTGATAGTTTGTCAGTTTCTCTGGGAAGGAAGCTAGATGGACACTTGCTTCACGTTCCCCTGGAATGCGTTGCCAGATCTCGTCCGATGTGAAACTGAGAACAGGGGCCAGCATGCGAGTCAGTGTATCAACAATCCGATACATGGTGGTCCGAGCACTGCGGTAAGCAAGGGTCGACTTCGGACTGGTATAGAGGCGATCCTTGAGGATATCCAGATAGAAGGCGCTCAGGTCGATACTGCAGAAATTATGTACGGCATGATAGATCGTATGGAATTCGTACGTGTTGTAAGCATTTTCCACTTTTTCAACCAAGCGTGACAGTCTTGATAGCGCCCAGCGATCGAGTTCGAGCAGTTCACTGTCATCAATCATGTCAGTTGCCGGGGCAAAATCTTTGAGATTACCGAGCAAATAGCGGGCTGTATTACGGATCCGACGATATGCGTCTGACAGGCGCTGTAGAGTCTCTTGTCCCAAGCGGATGTCGTCACGATAATCGGTCGCAGCGACCCAGAGACGTAGAACTTCTGCACCATATTTCTTGATGATCTCTTCTGGAGCAATGACGTTACCCATCGATTTAGACATGGGGCGGCCATCTTTATCGAGAACAAAGCCATGAGTTAGAACTGCTTTGTATGGTGCCCGGTCACGAGTGCCGACCGATTCGAGCAGACTGGAATGGAACCAGCCACGATGCTGGTCAGATCCCTCAAGATATAGATCTGCTGGGCTGTCGAGGTAGTCGCGATGTTCGCAGACTGCTGCATGAGAGACTCCTGAATCGAACCAGACATCGAGGATGTCAGATTCCTTGGTGAATTTGTCATGGTTACAGGATGGGCAGGTGGTTCCTTCTGGAAGCAGTTCTGAAGCATCCTTTTCGAACCAGATGTCACTCCCGGTCTCTTCAAACTGGTCAGCAATATGGTGCATGATCTTGCCGTCATCGAGGGCTTCACCACATTTTTCACAGTAAGCTACAGTGATCGGGACTCCCCAGCTGCGTTGGCGGCTGATACACCAGTCGGGACGACCTTCGACCATGTTGTAGATCCGATCACGACCCCAGGCTGGAATCCATTCAACTTTTTCAATTTCCTGGAGAGCTTTTTCGCGTAGATTATTTTCTTCCATGCCAATGAACCATTGCTCGGTTGCGCGGAAGATGATCGGCTTTTTACAACGCCAGCAATGAGGATAGCTGTGGCTGATGTCACTGACCGAGAGTAATGCGCTGACTTCAGTCAGCTTGTCGATAACTGCTTGGTTGGCATCTTTGAGCTTCATGCCACCGAACAATTCCATATCATGGCGGTAACGACCGTAGTCATCAACCGGATTGTAAATCTCAAGCCCGTACTTCAGCCCGACAAGATAGTCATCTTGACCGTGGCCTGGAGCGGTGTGAACACAGCCTGTACCAGCTTCGAGGGTAACATGGTCGCCTAATACCAACAGTGAGTTGCGCTCATAGAAGGGGTGCTTGCAATTTTTCTTTTCAAAAAGGGTCGATTCGAAGGTCGCAGCAACGTTGTAATCTTCAATCTCAAGGTTCTTCAAAACCTGCTCGTAGAGCCCCTCAGCCAGAACTAGGTACTCACTGCCAGTGTCGACAGCGACATAGTTCAACTCAGGGTTAAGGCAGATTCCCAAGTTGGCTGGAATGGTCCATGGAGTCGTTGTCCAGATAACAAAATTAAGAGGTTTGTCAGCCAGTTGAGCTAACGACTCAGGCAGTTCATCAACATAAGGGAACTTGACGAAGATCGACGGTGAAGTGTGATCATCATATTCAACCTCAGCTTCGGCCAGAGCGGTGACACAGGAAGAACACCAGTGAATTGGTTTTTTCCCTTTGAAGAGTGACCCACGTTCTGCCAGCTTCGCCAATTCACGAGCGGTGGTCGCTTCGTAATGTGGGTTCATGGTCAGGTAGGGATCTTTCCAGTTTCCAAAAATCCCGAGACGCTTAAACTCGTCAGCCTGAGTTTGAATCCAGACTTTGGCGTATTCACGGCATTCACGGCGAAAATCAGCTTTGCTCATCTCGCGCTTTTTCTTGCCGAGTTTTTTATCAACCATCAGCTCAATAGGCAGGCCGTGACAATCCCAACCTGGGACGTAAGGGGTGTAAAAGCCCTGCATCCGCTTGCTTTTGACGATGATGTCTTTGAGAATTTTATTCAGAGCATGGCCCATGTGAATATGGCCGTTGGCATAGGGAGGACCGTCATGGAGGATAAAACTCTGCTGACCCTTGTTTGCTTCTTCGAGTTGATCATTAAGGTTGATCTGTGACCACTGCTCAAAGATTTCCGGCTCCCGCTTTGGCAGGTTGGCACGCATGGGGAAATCGGTTTCGGGCAGATTTAAAGTATCTTTATAATCCATATCGGTATGTCTCCGTTAAACTGAGTATTGCAAGGACTACATGTGTAGAAAAAACTAAACCCGCAAGCTATCAAATGCGGCGCTTTAGTTCAAGGGGAAAGGTCGCGATTACAGGTATTTATTGCAGGATTTAGCGGTATTTGAGAAGGTTGTTTACTCTTGTTGGGATTGAGTCGTTGCCGATTGGTCTTTAAACTGCCCCATCAGACGTGCCCACAGGTAGCCAAGACCTTCATGAGCCCAGTATTCCGACTTGGCCAGAGTTCTGGCATTGGGAAAGACCCACCAGCTTTTAACCGGTTTACCCTGATGTTCTGTCGGGGCTGGAATCGGATCGAGACCGGCACCATGAAATAGGCCCAGTGCACGTGGCATATGTGGCGCTGATGTGACCAGAACCAAGTTCGTCTGTGGAAATTTATCGGCGATCAATTGTGCTTCTTCAACAGTATCTCGAGGGCCATCAAATGTAAGAATATCTTGCTCGGTTACTCCCAGAGCAACGGCTAATTCCTTCAATTTGACAGGATAAGAAACCGCATCTTCGTCAGTTCCTTTAAAACCGGTAAAAATCAGTTTGCTGTCTGGATTGAGACGATAAATGCGGATTCCTTCGGTCAGACGGACAATCCCAGAGGTTCCAACCTGACTGGTCAACGGTTGGTCCGCGACCGACTGGTGCCAGGCGCCAAGGACGGCTATGTGGTCGACAGGTTTCTGATCATTATGTTGATAGACGGGAATCTGGGCTTCAAGCTGGTTGATATAGTGATTGGTAATGGGACTGTAGCTGGCGGCAAAGAACATCACTGCGATGAGCAGGACAACGATCGTACCGAACCAACGTGTTTTCTTTCGCAGGAGTAACATAAAGGCCCAGAAGAGCAACAGAACAAGTACCGGCACTGGCATAAAGAGGTTGCCGAGAAATTTTTTGACCAGGAAAAGATAGTGTTCCATGGGGCCCGTTCCATTTTATGTAATTAAATTGCGGTTATGTCGAAGAGCAGACTAACTCAGCTACACGATTTGTTCAAGAATTCTTGTTGTCTAGAGACCAATGGAAGAAAATAAATCATCGGATTATTCTGACGACTGCACGAATTTACAGATGTCAGCTAATGGACAACCGAGACAAAGCGGTTCTTTGCGGCAGTGATCTTTGCAGTGAATAACGATCAGTGCGTGGTATTCATTGTAAACTTGCACATCTGGCTCGACATTGAGCATAAACATGTTTCTGATCTCAGCGTACTTTTCTTTTCCCTTCAGCAGGCCCAGTCGATTGAATATTCGGCAGGTATAGGCATCGACAACAAAGGTCAGGCGTTGTCCGGCGTAGAGCATGATCGAATCGGCAGTTTCTGGTCCAATTCCTTTTAAGCTCAAAAGTTCATTTCGAACTTGTTCGAAATCGTTCTTTAGCCAGCTGTCAAGTTGATCCTGATGTTGCTCCTTAAGGTGTTGGCAGAAAAGTTTTAGACGTTCACTTTTCTGACGGAAGAAGCCGGATGGGCGGATCAGCATTTCAAGTTCTGAGGTCGGGAGTCGGCGTATTATCTCAGGGGTTAGTGCGTCTGCCTGACGTAAATTATTCAGTGCTTGCTCAACATTTTTCCAATTGGTGTTCTGAGTCAGAATCGCACCGATGATAACCTCAAAAGGTGTCTTCGCCGGCCACCAGTTGCGCGTACCGTAATAATTGAAAAGTCGTTGATATATAGCCATTAAATTCGACATTTATTTCCCTTTTATCATTGAAAAGTTCAGCCAGGATAGCATGCAAATGGCAATCTGCGGTATCCTGACCCTATGAGACGTCAATTTAAGCGACATACAGGGGTGCTGCTGGTTATTACATTGATCTTCACTATGCCAGTGTTGGCCAATGCTGATTGGGATTTCAGCCAATATTCCATCAATGTCGCTGACATCATGTTGGGTGGACCACCGAAGGATGGTATTCCCGCTCTTACCGACCCTGCCTTTGTCCCTGTTGAAAAAGCCGGTTTTATGCGTTCTGATGAGCAGGTTTTAGGGGTGTTTCTGAACGGTGTTGCCAAAGCTTATCCCACCCGTATCCTGTCCTGGCATGAATTGGTAAATGATCGTTTCCGCGATTTACCTGTTCTGGTGAGTTGGTGACCTCTCGCCTATGCTGGAATCGTCTATTCCAGAAAAATATCTGATCAAGAACGTTTCTTCGGTGTCTCAGGAATGCTTTATCGCAGCAATGTCTTGATGTATGACCGTGAGACAGAATCTCTCTGGTCGCAGATAAAAGGGGAAGCGGTGACCGGGCCATTGACCGGAACCGAACTGAAAGTTTTGCCTTCAACGCTGACAACCTGGGGCAAATGGTCTAAACAATATCCTCAGACCGAGGTCTTATCTTTGTCCACTGGGTATAAGCGTAATTATGATTCGGATCCATATCTTGATTACTACGGCCAGCAGAGCGGTTTTATGTCTTTCTTCAAATTGGGGCCAGGCGAAAAAGAAAAAGAGCTGGTTATCGGAATTGAAGTGGAAGGAAAGACGAAAGCCTATCCATTAGATTTGGTTCGCAGTCGCCAGACGATTGTCGATCAATTCTCAGGAATCACCATTACTTTGTCTTTTGACTCAATCAATGATCACCTGACAGTTAAAGACGGTAAGGGGAAAATTTTGGAGCATATGCTTGTTTACTGGTTCGTGTGGAAGGGAATCTGGCCTGATACCATCCGCTATTAACACATCTCTATTGTCTCTTCTTTAAGTGTTGATTTGAAAAATTAACTTGAATCAATGTTCTTCATGTGATTATATTAATCTAATTATTGGATTTTATTTCCTATGGAGCTGCCTGTGCTGACTAGATTAAAACAACTCATATTATTGTTACTGCTATTGATGACCACCAGTTTGTCTGGCTGTTTGACTGCCGGAATCGGACCTCAATTTACTCAACCATCCGCTCCTGAGACTGGCCAAAGCGATCATCTATGTTTATCGTGAGCGGGTTGCGATGACAGGGCATGAGATCCCTGGTGTCAAAATGAACGATAGCCTGATGATTAAAACTTTCCCTGAACTGAGCTATATTCCTATTTCTGTTGAGCCTGGAAGCTATAGCTTTTCACCAAAGCTATTTGGAATCTATAAAACCACGCCTGTGACAGTTAAGGCAGAGGCTGGGCAAGTCTATTATGTCAAATTCCGTTTGCTGGTCGGGCACCTGCAGTTTACCCAAGCCAATCGTGACGAAGCGATGGCTTATATGTCGACATGCTATTTGATCAATCCTGGCTTTGTGAAGGACAGCCGGGTGATGATCAGCGCCAAGGTAGTTGATAGCCCTGTCTCAGATGTGGAGCCAGAACCTGTTCCAGTTTCTGAGATTGTTAAAGCCACTGTACCGGTTGAACAACCGAAAGTGATAGAAAAACCGGTCAAGGCAGCGCTTTATGTCGAACCTATTCCTCAAAATGCCCGTATCCGCATTATGAATATCAAGCCGAAGTTCAAGCAGGGTATTCATTTAGCTGGTGGTCGTTATCATGTAGAAGTAACAGCACCTGAGTATCGCAAGTATCAGCAATGGATCTCGCTGAAAAAGGGTGAAGTTAAGCATTTGCCGGTAGTTCTTCAGCCTCTGCAGGTCAAGGTTGATCCGGTTGTTGAGAAAGTTAAGGTTAAGGCAGCAGCGACAAAGCCTGTTGTCAAGGCCACTAAGATCTCATCAATCAAGGTTCCAGCCAATATCAGTTCTGAAGAAAAACGCTATGCCGGGATGCTTGGCTCCGGTTCATCCATTGATATCCGTAATGCGGCAAAAAATCTTTACCATCGCTATTCATCGAGTCACTATCTGGCCAGTGTCGCCGAGCAAAGTTTGTTGAAAAATTATAAATTACAAACTAGAGATAGCATGCATGTTGATGCCATGGCCTGGCTGTGTAAGTCTTTGGCTCGAACCGGTGATTCACGTTTTTCTTCAACTTTGCAGACGGTTGCCGATTCTGCTCCGTCGCGTAAAGTGCGGAAATATGCACAAAAGAGCCTTGGTCAGCTGTAAAAGCTGGAATTAAAGACTAAGAAAGAGGGATGTCACTTGGCTGACATCCCTCTTTCTTTATGAGTCAATTATAACGTCCCTCTTTTCTTCCCATTCGTAGGCCTATTCCTTTATAATCTCCGCCCATGTTGAACTATTTTACCTCAGACAGTATTGATCAGCTCCGCTACGTCATTGACGAAGCTGGTGGCAACGAAGTTTTTGTTCTGGCCCAGACCGATGCCGAGCGGCGTGTGGTTCAGATTGAAGTGCTGGCCCGTGGCTCAGAATCTGCCGTTCCAGCGATTATGCAAACCTGTGGATATGGCGATATAGTTATCCACAACCACCCTTCAGGAGACCTTCGTCCATCGGCCCCAGATATTGAAATTGCTTCTAGATTCGGGTCATTAGGGGTCGGCTTCTACATTGTGAATAACGCTGTGGATAACCTGTATAGGGTTGTGGAAGCTTTTGCTGACAAGCAGGAACAAACGATCTCTCCGGAACAGATTTCTAAAATGTTGGGAAATGAAGGCAGCATCGCCGAGAATCTTCCTGAATATGAAGAGCGACCCGAACAGATGCGTATGGCTTTTGCCGTTTGCGATGCCTTCAACAAGGGTCAGTTAGCCGTTGTCGAAGCGGGGACCGGAACCGGGAAGAGTTTGGCTTATTTGGTTCCGGCTTTGATCTGGGCGACCAACAATCAGGAACGTGTTGTTGTTTCAACCCGGACCATTAATCTTCAAGAGCAGCTGATCCGTAAAGATTTGCCTTTCTTGCGTCGTTCAACTGACCTGGAGTTTTATGCCGTTCTGGTCAAGGGGAGAAGTAACTATTTTTGCATCCGACGTGGTGAAACTGCGGGCCGTGAATTAGGGTTATTTGATCAGGCTCAGGTCGATGAATTACAGCAAATTATGGCATGGGCAGAGACAACTAAGGATGGTTCAAAGGAAGATCTTTCCTTTATCCCAAGTTATCAGGCCTGGGATGAGGTCTGCTGCGAAGCAGATCAATGTTCACGCGTTCGTTGTGCTCACTATAGCCGTTGCTTTTTTCATCGGGCTCGAAGGCAGGCTGCTCGTGCTGATATCCTTGTTGTTAACCACGCATTGTTGCTGTCTGATCTCTCTCTCCGGCTTCAGACAGACAACTATTCAGCGACTGCGGTGTTACCGCCTTTTGATCGGGTGATTCTTGACGAAGCCCATCATCTGGAAGATGTCGCTACCAGCTACTTTTCTTCTCAGGTGACCCGCTTTACCTTTTCTCGCATCCTCAATCGGCTGCGTCATCCACGTAAACCGAATCAGGGTTTGTTGCCGCGCCTGTTGGATCAACTATCACAGGAAATGCCCGATTCTCTGGATGATCTCTATCGAGCTCTTCATGATGAGATAGAGACACTGGTATCCAAGCGTCAGCAACTGTTTGACAAAGCTTTGAATGAATTGCAAAGCATCGGCGATGACCTCAGTCTTTTTCTCGGTAAACAGGTCAGTTCCAAGTTTGAAATAAAACACCGGGTGTTACCTGCTTTTACCGAGACATCCGTCTGGCTGTCGATTTGCGAACGGGTCGAGGGATTACGCACAGCGATCCTCGATCTCTCAGCAGGGATTGAGAACCTTTTCCGCAGTGCCGAAGCCCTGCCGGACAATGTCGCAGAAAAGGTGAATTCGTCACTGGTTGACTTACGCGGGATTGCCGGCCGCTTAGAAGGTTTGGCTGTTGATCTCGGTTCTTTTCAGGCTGTTGCTGCAAACAGCTGTATCTGGATGGAAGTTAAGGAAGGGCGGATTGGTCGAGGTAAAGGTTTGATTACCTCACTGTGCCAAGCTCCACTTGAGGTTGCTGATAGCCTCAATCAGGCTCTTTATCAACGCTTTCAGACGTTGGTTATGACCAGTGCGACACTGACTGTCGCTGGAGCCTTTGGTTATTTTCATTCTCGAATCGGTCTGGATCGCGTTGCTGAGAAACGTTTGATTGAACTGTCGCTTGATTCCCCCTTTGATTATGAGCAACAGGCTCTCGTCGCTGTGCCGACCGATTTACCAGAACCGGGCAAGCCGGGCTTTTCTGAAGCCGTTCGGGATGCCGTGGAGAAGGCTGTGCTCTGCAGCGAAGGGCGTAGCTTTGTCCTGTTCACGTCATATGCACTGTTACGACAAGTTTATGAAGAGTTATCCCCTATTTTGACTGCACAGAAGCTTAACTGCTTGCGACAGGGGCAGGAAAACCGTCACCATCTGCTCAAGCGCTTTGCTGAGGATGAAACCAGTATTCTGTTCGGGACTGATTCCTTCTGGGAAGGTGTCGATGTTCCCGGACGCTCTTTAGAGCAGGTTGTCATTGCACGGCTCCCTTTCAAAGTTCCAACAGAACCGGTTTTGGAAGCCAGAGCCCAAGCGATTGAGCAGCGGGGCGGGGATGCCTTTATGGAATATACTGTTCCTCAGGCCGTCATCCGTTTTAAGCAGGGGTTTGGGCGTTTGATCCGTCATCGCAATGATCGTGGCGTCGTTTTAATCCTCGATACCCGAGTTGTTAAAAAAGGTTATGGTCGGATGTTTCTGCGTTCATTGCCACCAGCGAGGGTGGTCAAGGGCAACAGCTCCGAAGTTTTTGAAGCTATTGGACATTTTTTTGCTGATTTTGAATAACTCTTATTCCGGGGGAGATCTCACATGAAACTGATCGTGAAATTGTGCTGTGTGTTGCTGTTGATGGCTCTGGTTGCCTGTGAGGGCGATCCACAAAAACTGACGAAGCTTCGCCCAAATGATGTGATTCTTGCTTTCGGTGATAGTTTGACTTTTGGAGTGGGGGCTGATGCCAACGCGAGTTACCCTGCTCAGCTTAATCGTCTGGGAAGTCGCAAAGTCATCAATGCAGGTGTCTCGGGAGAAATCAGTGCAGAAGGAGCCCGGCGCCTTCCAACAGTGCTGGATCGCCATGAACCAGACCTTTTGATTCTCTGCCATGGTGGGAATGATCTGCTGCGTAAACTTAATCAAACTGAGTTACAGGAGAATCTACGACGGATGTATGAGGCTGCAAACCAGCGGGGAATTGCTGTCGTTATGATCGCAGTACCGCAACCGAACCTTTTGATCAGTGATGCCGACCTATACACTGAACTGGCTGCAGAACTACAAATTCCACTCTTGGAAGGGACACTCGGTGAGCTGATGAAAGATAGTCAGTACAAGAGTGACACTATTCATCTCAATGCTAAGGGGTATCGTAAATTAGCAGAAGCTGTGGCTGATCTTCTGTTTCAAAAAGGAGCTCTTTAAGGGCGTTTTGAAAAAGAGTTCGAGCCGTTTACGTTTGAGACAATCGTCTAATTGATTTAGTAACTCCCTGAAATTATGAGTGCATTAGCGGTATAGTTTTTGACTTTTATGGTCGGGAAGGGCTTTTCAGCTAATTTTTCAACTCCTCCCGAGATTGACAAGAGGTCGCTATCGGTTATCTTTTTAGTAAGACCTGAATCGAATCAGTATGTTTCATCTGTGTTTCTCTACGACTGTTTCAGGTGACAATGTTTCATCCTCTATCCGGCCATGAGGAGGCGCCTATGCCACAGGAATATGTTCATCAAGAAGCGATTAAAGTTGCAATCGAGAGTGAAAAGCAGTTGATGTGTTTCTATCGGAAAGCTGCAGAGATGGTTGCTGATGAGGGAGGTCGTCAGGTTTTCAACCGTTTGTCAGAAGAAAAGAAAGAACAGGTTGGTGCCTTTTTCCGCCATTATCGCGGAGATGAATTTGGTCCATATGAAGAATTTATTTCGACTCCATGTCCAGCTGAAGCAGAAGTCATGAAGGAGTTGAATGAAATAATTGATGGTCAGATTAAAGAGCGCCGGGCGCGTGAAATTGCCATGGCTAAAGAAGAACAGGTTGAAAAACTGTTACGCAGTCGTGCCAAGCAGATCGTTGATCCTGGGGTGCGTATGATTTTCGATCAAATGGCCAATAAGAGCAAAAATCAGTACGCCATTATTGAGTCTGAGTATGCACGTTATATGGGGATGCCACACGAGACAGATATCGATACCTTTGTCAGGGAGTAATCTGTCATTGCCTGAATCAATCAAGATTCGATCGGGATAAGCACAAAATAGTGACTGTTTGTGAATAACAGTTTTAGGTTTGACATATGCGATCCTGCAAAATTATTTGCAGGATCGATTCTTTTATTGCTGAGGGAGGGGGATCCATGCGGCGGATAAAGGATTGGCCTGCGGATGAACGTCCACGGGAAAAATTACTGGCATCTGGTGCCGATAAATTAACTGATGCAGAATTGTTAGCATTGATTATTCGTACTGGAGACTCTTCCAGTAAGGCCAGTGCTGTTGATCTGGCCCGCAATCTTCTGGCCCGTTTCGGTTCTTTACGTCGGCTGGCAGCAGCCAGTATTACCGAACTGTGTGAACAACAGGGCATTGGTCCTGCCAAGGCGGCTGAAATTCAAGCGTTGTTCCAGATAGCCCGACGCTTCGGTGATCATCGATTACAACCAGGGCAGCCGTACAAATCATCAAAAGATGCTTTTCTGCACTTCCATGAACGTCTCTGCGATTATCGCAAAGAAGTTTTTCTTGCCCTGTTACTTGACACTAAAAATCGCTTGATCCGGGAAGTTAAAATTTCGGAAGGAAGCCTCAATGCCAGTATCGTCCATCCACGTGAGGTCTTTGCTCCGGTCTTGAAAGAATCTGCATCTGCAATCCTGTTTGTTCATAATCATCCTCGGGGGACCCAACTCCCAGTCGTGAGGATATCGAAATAACAGAGCGCCTGAAAAAAGTGGGGGAACTGATGGGGGTGAGGATTCTTGACCACATCATTATCGGTAATGGTGATTATGTCAGTTTGGCTGATCGGGGATTGTTGTAAAAAATGATGCAGTTTTTTTTAAGTGTTGTGTGTTTTACGGCCGGTCCCGTCTGTCATGAAACCGGCCGATTTTATCAATATATTATTTCAGAATTTCGACCAGTTCAAATTCGTAGGTCAGTTCCTCTCCCGCGAGAGGATGGTTGGTGTCGAGAGTGATATCCTCGTCACTGATTTTGATGATGGTCGCCATAAAGACTTCGTCATCTTCGCCATCCACTTCCAGCTCAAGTCCTAGTTCCGGAGTGATTTCGTCTTCTGGAAATTCGGAGCGTGGCACATTGAAAACATTCTCTGAGTCGTAGTCGCCGAATGCATCGTCTGGTGAGATAACTAGAGTTTTCTTGTCTCCTGGAACCATGCCAACCAGTGCTTCTTCGATTGGGATGTAAAACTCTTTCGCACCAATTTCCAGCTCGAATGGACCACTCTCTCCACAGCAACCTTCATCGTTGCACGCGTGATCTTCACTGTCACATTTAGAAGACTCTCCCGGATCAGGATAGGTGCTGTCGATAATTGTTCCATCTTCCAATTTGCCGATAAAGTTGATGGCAACCTTGTCGCCTTGTTTCGCTTGTGTCATCAGTTTTTCCTTATTGTTTAATATGAGGTTGTTGCGTTGAGGAGTTTTATCATAGAGGCGAGAACAATGAAATGATTTCGTCTTTGTTGTTCTGTTGATTTTTTGACCTGACTTCTTTCATGGCGTATATTCGCTGTGTCATGTGCCCGTGGAGATGTAAATGAATTCAAAAAATATCTATAGATTATTCGTCCTTATCCTTATGTCATTGATTTTCTTTGGTTGTGAGGAAGGCCCCCTGAAAATTTCAGTTCGATATGATTCGTTAGGTGAGCTGAAGCCTAAATCATTCGTTTATTACGAAAAAACTGAGGTTGGTCATATCGAAAAAATCGTTTCAACTGAGCGTGGAGATTATCTCGTTGAGGTCTTAATCACTTCGGAGCATAAAGGGATAGCGACCGATAACTCTCTGTTTTTCATCGACGATGATCCTTTTGACTCTCAGCGTAAGGCGCTGGCAATTGAGCAAACTTCACCCGTCGGGAGGTCTTTAAAAGATGGAAGTATCGTTGTCGGAGCAAAGAGAGAAGGCCTTCTCAGCCAGATGGTAACGAGTTTGAAACAGAGCAAGGATGAGGCTTCGGGGAAATTGTATGAAGCAATGCAAGAGTTGAAAGAATCATTTGAAGAAGGTGCGCGAAGCATCAACCAGCAGCTGGAAGACGCTCTCGAAGCTATTGAACAATCGATTACAGAGTTCAGTGGTTCTGAAGGTCCGGGGATCAATGATGACGAACTCGAAAAACTGCAACAGTCTTTAGATGATTTTATTGATGAATTTAAAAGTTCCAGCGAAGAGATGCAAAATAAGCTCAGGGAAGAAATTCTTCCGCAATTGCGTCAAGATCTAAATTCTCTTAAGGATAGATTAAAAGAAGATGGGCGGAATGATGTTGCCGAGGAAATAGATTCTCAACTCATTGAAATTTAATAGTTTTGAATGGTCACCAAGATGATCAGAAGGACACATCATGATCGTAACAACCCTTTTAGGCAGCGCAAGAAAAAATGGTGCGACAGCGACTGCTCTTGGATTGGTAGAAAAAGAACTCATGTCTATGGGACATGATGTTCAGCAGATCTTTCTCAACAACAAAGAGATTAAAGGTTGTATCGGTTGCTGTGCCTGTCATAAGTCTCCTGATGGTATTGCTTGTGTGCAAAAAGATGATGTGATTGAAATTTTGGAGCAGATGATTTCATCAGATCTGATTCTGTTCGCATCACCAATCTATTTTTGGGGTTTTACAGCTCAGATCAAGGCGCTTATCGATCGAAGTTATTCCTTGTTACGGGCTATCAGTCACCAGAACATCACTCACTGCTGAGGGGAAAGCGTATCGGTCTACTCGTCACAGGAGGTGACTCCTATGAGAGTAATGCCGAAAGCATGTTTATTGCTCATGAGCGATTGGTAGATTTTTTATATGCAGAGAAATCTGGTGAACTTTATATCGGTGGATCCGATCTGTCTGTCGAGGTTCCAGAAGAGATCAGGGACAAGGCTGTCGCTCTGGCACAGAAGCTGGTGAGATGAGTTCTGCTCGTATCAAAAAGCCGGCCAACCTTGAGTCCTCAGGTTGAGCCGGCTTTTATTTTGTCGCTTAAACAGAACTTTTATGAGGAGCTTTCAGTCAATTCCAAATTCTTTGAGTTTATACATCAGTGAACGAAGACTGATCTCCAGCATCTGCGCTGCTTGAGTTCGGTTTCCATCTGTTTTAATCAATGCCTTACGAATATATTCTTCTTCCAGCCGACGCGACGCGACTTTTAACGAATATTCATCAGGATTAAACTCTCCAGGGGCCGCTTGACGAGTCCGTAAAGGGGGGAGTTCTAATGTGTCTGTGGGGCTGAAAATTAAAGCTTTTTCCAGATAGTTTTCCAATTCGCGAACGTTGCCTGGCCAGTGGTAATATGTAAGGTTACGCTGATCTTCCTCTTTAATCAGAGGTTTTGGCCGCCCCTCACGTTCACACAGTCGACTAAGAAAGTAATCGGCCAGGATGATAATATCTTCTGGACGCTCCCTTAAGGGGGGTAGATTGACATCTACGACAGCAAGGCGATAGTAGAGGTCACTACGGAACTGGTTGTTCTTAATCGATTCATGGAGGTCTTTTCCCGCCGCTGCGACGACGCGGGTCTTAATCTTTTCAGATTTTGTGGCTCCGACCTTACGGATTTCTCCTTCTTGCAGTACCCTGAGGAGCTTCGGTTGTAATTCTAATGGTAAATCTGCGATTTCATCGAGAAAAAGAGTGCCGTTATTGGCAATAGAGAAGAGGCCCTGTTTCTCGCGATCAGCTCCGGTAAAGGCACCTTTTTTATGGCCGAACAGTTCACTTTCCAGTAACCCTGCGGTAATCGCACTGCAGTTAATCGCCAGAAATTGTCCCTTGCGACCACTTTCACTGTGCAAGGCTTTGGCGATCAACTCTTTCCCTGTTCCGGTTTCTCCTGAAATCAGGACAGGAGAGTCGGCTCGGGCAGCGGCCTTGACAATCTTAAGGACCTGCTCCATTTTTTCACTGGAATGAACAATCTCGTTGATCGAGAACGCTTTGTCCTGTTTTGACAGTGCTTTTTTTAATTCCTGGTTTTCCTGCTTGAGAACACTTCGCTCTTCAGCTTTGCGTAGAGTCAAAACAACTTCATCAGGCTTAAATGGTTTCGAGATGTAATCGTAGGCACCACGTTTCATGCATGCGAGGGCAGTGTCGATACTGCCGTATGCACTCATCATAATGATTGTACTGTCAAGGGATCGGACTTCCGGTTGGTCAAGAAATGTCAAACCATCCATATCAGGCATACGGATATCGGAGAGGATGAAGTCGAACTTTTCTTTGTAGAGCAGATTGATCGCTTCAGCTCCGTTTTGTGCTTCTGTGACGCGATAGTTATTCTGTTCCAGTACTAACCGCAACATGTGACGTATTGATGTTTCATCATCGATGACTAAAAGATTGTGGAATTGTTCGTTCATGATTCCCCTCAGAACATGGCAAGTAATGGAATCAGGATACCCTTGTTTTTACAATTGAGCAAACTTTACGATACTTGTGCTTTTGGACTAAACATTGGAGTTGCTCTCTCCCGATTGAGCGACAGGTGGAAAAACTGCCTGATATACGTAAAGAGGAGACCTTCTCTAGCTGAATTCCATATTCTGTGATTATCAAATATGGTGGTGTCCTTAGCTGATAAAACGGCCACCTCTGGACTCAAGATAAGCACCATATTTTTTGTCTACATCAAGGATATGTTCTAGAACCCAGACTCTCAAAAATTTGAGTAATTCCTGAGCAAGCTCTTCTGTTCCAAATTCAGCTCTACCTTTAAGGTCCTGAACGGCATCGATAAGACCCTGATGAACGTTCTTATGTTCTTCCAGGCTGGGATAGTCATATTCTTCCATCAATTTTTCTTCATGTTGGAAGTGATCAACGGTATAGGATTCAAGCATTTTGAGAATATCATTTAATATGGACTCTCCCCGTTTGTCACGCACCGCTTCATAGAGACGATTGATCTCTTCAATCAGTTGCCGATGTTCATTGTCCAGGGCAATAATGCCTGTCGCATAGATTTCTTTCCAGCTTATGACCGCCATAGTGGCCTCCTTTTTGACTTTTTAGTGTCCTAGGGCGGAATCAAGAGGGAGCATTATCTGGAAACAGGTCCCTTTATTAATTTGAGACTCGACCGAAATTTCACCGCAATGATTATTGATGATGTCGTAGACCATACTCAATCCTAGACCTGTCCCTTTTCCCGGCTCTTTGGTTGTGAAGAAGGGCTCAAAAATATGTTTCAGGTTTCCCTCTGGAATACCGTGACCGTCATCGGCAATGGTTATGTAGGCAAATCTGTCATCGGCCCAACTCTTAATACTGATGATTCCTTTTGATGTAATAGCGTGTGAGGCATTGATCATCAGATTCATGAAAACCTGGCTGATCTGTTGAGGAAAACAGGTGACGAGAGGGAGGGCGCCATAGTTTTTTTCAATACTGACATTATATTTTAGTTCGTTCCAGATGATGTTGATTGTCGTGTCCATGCACTCATTGAGATTGATACTGCTGACATCATTCTGATCGACTCTAGAGAAGGTTTTCAGGTTGTTGACGATCGTTTGAATACGCCCTGCGCCATCAAGAGATTCATCGATAAGATCATCGCTATCCTCAAGCAGGTATTTGATCTTGAGTTCTTTTTCGAGTTGTTTTACCTGCTCAGTCTGCTCTTCTGGTTGCTGTGAGAGAGCGTCATTTTGAGCAGAGATAAATTTATCCAGTTTCTCGATATATTTTTTAAAGGTCTTCAGGTTTTGACTGATGAAGCCCATCGGGTTGTTGATTTCATGGGCAACTCCAGCGGCCAGTTGACCGATGGATGCCATTTTTTCACTCTGCAAAAGTTTAGATTGTGATTGTTTAAGCTCCTCTAGTGCTTTTTCGAGCTTCAGTGTCATGTGCCGACTTTTTGTCAGGTCATGAAGGGTAACGACTGAACTGGCCGTTGGCCTTTGAGATGAATTGAGGTAATCATACTTTTTAATGAGAAACCACTGTTCGGTCGTTGGACTGTAGCATTCTTCGATGTTGTTATCCGGGCTTGAAAAAGCCATGCCTCGAGCACTTAAAGCTGTGCGCCAATGTTGTCCTAGCAGAGAGTCGTATGTGTAGTTCAATAAATCGGCGACGCCTTTATTGCAGCGAGTTATTTTTTCTTCAGCATCAACGATCATGACGAGGTCATCGATACTGTCCATGGTGTTTTCCCATTGATCTTTTGCGGTACATATCTGTTGAAACAGGAGCTCTTTTTCTTCTCTGTCCCTATGGCTTGCAGTAATATCGCGGTTATTGCCGCAGCGACCGGCAGGTTCTCCGTTTTCTTTGAAGATTGGTTTACAGTTATGTTTAATCCATTTTTCTGAACCATTTTTGGTGATGATCGGTATCTCGAGTGAATAAGATGAAGTCAATTCGTTTTGTTCTGAGGAAAAGTGAGCTGCAAGTTTTTGGCGATAATCCTCTCTGATCAGATTAAGTAGAAGTTGTGGGTTTTCTTTGAACTCTTGCGGGGAATAGCCGGTGATTCGTTCACAAGCTGGTGAGGTGTAGACATAGTGGCCATCGGGATCGATCCAGTATTCCCAGTCGAAGGTGTTCTCAGCCAATAGACGGAACTTATACTCACTTTTCTTTAATGATTCTTCTGCCGCAATTTGCGGGCTTATATCGACGATTGTCCAGAGTGCTCCTTTCCGTTTCAAATTAGGTTGGCCGGTAAAGTTAGCCCAGAAAGACGACCCATCGCGCCTTTTAAGTTGGTAATTTAAGCTCAATGATTCATGAGTCATGACAGCAGAAAAATGTTTTTTCCCGAAGAAAAGATATGATTCTTCTGACATATGGAGGCACCGAGCCGATTGTCCTATCAACTCAGAGGGATTGTTGTAACCGAAGAGTTCGGTACATGTCTGATTGATGTCTAAAATCATACGTTTGTCGTCAACGATAAGAATACCGATAAAAGTATTTGTGTAAAGTTGTTCATACCAGGACGCAATTTCAGAGTTACGCTTGAGGCCCTTTGTGTCATCCATAGACTCAGCCTTTTGATATTTGTTGTAAGTGGTTGCTAATGGAGTATACCATTGAGGTTAGTTTTGGCCAATCAAAGCATTGGTTTTTTTTTATAGTTGAAATGTCGAGTTGATCTATTTTGACTTTCGGTTTCATATGAAGGAGCTTGTTTCTTCTGCCTCTCGGTATTTGAAACCATAGGCATTAGACGCAGCTATGCGAGGCCCTTTTGGTATGGGGCAGCCGTGGGACGAATCGACTATTTCTCCTGTCGTGCCTAATTGCGTAAGGTTGCAATGAGCCGTTTTGGTTTGAGAAGAAGATCGAGTGCAGCGAGGATGTCAGGAACCAGAATGTCGGCAGACTGAAGTGTATTGATGGCGATCCCTTCCTTCTGCATGACGGCAATGCCAAGAGCCACTTCTTTAAGCATCAGGTGATCATTGTAGCCATTACCGATGGCGACAATACCATCAGCGCCTTCTTCTACGACATGATCAAACTTTGCCTGGTCCTGATTGTGGTAAGGGATGACGGTCACTTCGATCGGAAGTTCGGATAATTGCTCGTCGGCACTTCCATGAGTGTCAGCAGTAATCACATCTATGGTCATCTGATGAGACAATAGCTCCAGACGTTCTGCCACGCCAGCGATGAGATGGCCATCGTGAGCGATCGTACCGTTGTAGTCGAGGACGAGATGATGGAATTCGAACTTTTCGTGTCCTGGGATTGTAATACAAAACATAGAGCCCTCCGTGTCATGGATAAAAGGAAATAAATGTTCAATGCATTTAATGATGAGTTTTGTCGCAAAGGGCAATTGGCCCCTTTGCGACAACAAGACAGATACGAATCTATGGTTTCCAGACCTGTAACAGTGCTTCAGCCATTTCGGCCGGCGAGTCGGCAACACTGACACCGCACTTGCGCAGGAAGGCTTTCTTGCTGGCTGCGTCCCCTTTGCCCCCAGAGATAATTGCCCCGGCATGGCCCATACGTTTGCCTTTGGGGGCCGTTGCTCCAGCGATAAATGCTGCGACTGGCTTAGTCATGTGGTCGCGCACAAACTCAGCTGCCTGTTCTTCGGCATCACCACCGATTTCACCGATCATAATGACTGATTTTGTCTCCGGATCGTCTTCGAACATCTTCAGTACGTCGAGATGACTGGTGCCATTGACCGGGTCACCACCGATTCCAACGCAGGTTGTCTGGCCGATATCACGTGAGGTCAATTGCCAGACGGCTTCGTAGGTCAGTGTTCCAGAACGGGACACAACACCGACTGGTCCAGGCTTGTGGATATAGCCGGGCATGATACCGATTTTACATTCACCGGGGGTGATGACCCCTGGACAATTGGGACCGACCAGACGGCATCTTTTGCCCGCCATATATTTGTTGACCTTGACCATGTCGAGGACCGGGACTCCTTCGGTGATACAGATGACGAGTTCAATCCCGGCATCAACCGCTTCCATGATGGCATCAGCACTGCCGATTGGCGGGACATAGATCACAGAAGCATTGGCTCCGGTTGCGTTGACTGCGTCTTCAACTGTATTGAAAATAGGAAAACCGTCAACACTGCCCCCCCCTTTGCCAGGAGTGACGCCACCGACCATTTGAGTCCCATATTCACGCGCACCCTGAGCATGGAACAGTCCGGTTGCACCAGTAATCCCCTGGGTAATGACTTTTGTATTTTTATCAATCAGAATACTCATTATTCACTCCTATCCATTGACCGCTTTGACAATTTTTTCAGCAGCGTCGCCCATACCATCGGCACTGACAAGATCAAGCCCAGATTCGGCGAGGATCTTTTTCCCCAGTTCAACATTGGTCCCTTCCAGGCGAACCACGAGTGGAACCTGAACACCAACTTGCTTGGCTGCTTCGACAATCCCGGTGGCGATAACATCACACTTCATGATGCCGCCGAAAATATTGACCAGGATTCCTTTGACTTTGTCATCGGAGAGAATAATTTTAAATGCTTCAGTGACCCGTTCGATGGTGGCACCACCACCGACATCGAGGAAGTTGGCAGGCGATGCGCCATAGTGTTGGATGATATCCATCGTTGCCATAGCCAGTCCGGCACCATTAACCATACAGCCGATATTGCCATCAAGAGCGATATAGGAGAGGTCATATTGCGAGGCCTCAATTTCCATTGGATCTTCTTCGTCATAGTCTCGTAAATCACGGATTTGTGGGTGACGGAAAAGAGCGTTGTCTTCCAGATTAATCTTGGCATCGAGGCAGAGCAGGTCGCCTTCAGCAGTCAAAATCATCGGGTTGATTTCGAGCAGAGAGCAGTCGCACTCGATGAAGGTTTTATAGAGGTTCATCAGCATTGGGACCGCCTGCTTGACCTGAACAATGGCAAATCCCAGTTTAAAAGCTACTTTGCGCGCTTGAAATGCGGTTAACCCAGCGACAGGGTCGATCGCTTCGAAGAAGATTTTTTCTGGTGTCTTGGCTGCAACTTCTTCAATATCCATTCCCCCTTCAGCCGAGGCCATCAGTGTCACTTGATCTGTGACCCGGTCGACGAGAAAGGAAACGTAGAATTCATCAGCAATATTGCTGCCTTTTTCGACCAGAACTCGTTTAACAATCTTGCCTTCGGGGCCGGTCTGGTGGGTGATCAAGGTCATGCCGAACATGCTACGTGCGTACTGTTTGACTTCGTCAGCCGTTTTAGCAATTTTGACTCCGCCACCTTTACCGCGGCCACCGGCATGTATCTGGGCTTTAACCGCCCAGGGCCCGTCCCCCAGCCTTCTGGCCCAATCTCTCGCTGAATTGCTGTTGTAGACGACGTGTCCATCAGGAACAGGGACACCGAAATTTCGCAGAATTGCTTTGGCTTGATACTCGTGAATGTTCATCGCATCCTCTTAATGGTTGGGCCTGAATCGCGTGAGATTCAGGCACGAATTAGCGGACTTTTATCAAGCAAAGCCCCAATAGAGAAAGTATCGTATGAAACAGAATGAAGTGTCTGAAAGAGTTTACCGAATATTGTACGATTGGGAAAGGAGTTAGCTCGATAGATTGGATATAACTGTTATCTATGAATGAAAGATGATAGACAAATTAATCAATAATTTCGAGATGGCAAGCGTGGGCTGGGCTGAGGCGGTAATTGAATCTCGGTAATGGTTCGACATCGGTCTCGATGTCAGAGTCGTTGAGTAAGTCGACATGTGTACTGAAATGCAGAATATTGTCATGCCATTTCAGGTCAAAAAATCCGTAAGGGTAGGCCTCAATTCCTGGACATTGGTGCAGATCTTTATAAGTGCGTACGCGATCAAGATCCGCCACAAAAAATATACCGTGCCCTTCTCCGGCACTTTCAACCACTGCGGCATAACGCCTTGAAGGTGAGAGCAACAATTCAAAGACTTCTCGTCCATCTCCGAGTGCTGGAATTCTCTCCGCTCCGAAGTCATTAACGAGAAAAAAGAGACTCCGCTGATTGTAGCTGTCACGG
>JDSF01000279.1_pt1 | contig 26959 bp, 28 predicted proteins | sample 199441 | NCBI WGS metagenome assembly JDSF01 (sample SAMN02592751, study PRJNA231836) | bioreactor metagenome | isolation source: continuous culture bioreactor denitrification-DNRA | place: Germany: Bremen
CCATGAAAGCGTCGAATCGGTAAATCGGCGATAAATTGTTCCGCTTGTTCAGGAGTGACTACGGTTAAGCCATCAGGTTTGTTCACATCTGAAGCAATTTTAGCCAAAAACTTATTATAGGAGACCCCAGCAGAAGCAGTCAGTCCGGTCTCTTGTCGAATTTCTTGACGGATCCGTTGAGCAATCCAGGTTGCTGATTGAATGCTCTGTTTGTTGACTGTGACATCAAGATAAGCTTCATCTAAAGACAATGGTTCAACGAGATCAGTATAACTCAAAAATATATTTCGAATTTGCTGCGAGACCTGAACATAGACATCAAATCGTGGCCGAACAAATATTACATTGGGACAGAGCTGGTATGCTCGAGCACAAGACATGGCCGAATGGATACCAAACTGACGGGCTTCATATGAACATGTCGCAACAACACCTCGGCTATCGGGACGGCCTCCAACGACAATCGGTTTTCCCCTCAACTGCGGATTGTCGCGTTGTTCGACGGAAGCGTAATAGGCATCCATATCGATATGGATTATTTTTCTGACATCAACAGTCATGAAAACCAATAAAAAAAGCCACTCATAAAATGGGAAGATATATTCCACATTCATGAATGGCTTTTTCTGTAACAAGAAGATCTAAAGAATTTCCATCAATTCCAGATCAAAATTCAGAGCTTTCCCTGCCATTGGATGGTTAGCATCAAGGGTGATCTTACCATCAACAATCGCCTTAACAGTTAAGATCAACGGTGCGCCATCTTCCATCTGAGTTTGAAACTGCTGACCAACTTCTGGGCTTAATCCTTCTTCAAATTGCTCAGGATCTGCTTCGAAGACCATTTCATCGCTGTATGGACCGTAAGCGTCCTCTTCTTCAAGACGAATTTGTTTGGTTTCCCCAACTTTCATCCCTGTAACAGCCTTGTCAAAACCTGGAATGACCTGATCTGCACCAACTTCAAACTCAAATGGATCTGCTTCACGGGAAGAGTCGAAAACTTCACCATCGTCAAAAGTTCCGGTGTAATGCAATTTAACTTTATTGCCTGCTGCAACAACTGACATATCTGCTCCTAAAAAAATGTAGATTATTGATTTTATCACCTCTAATGGGTGAGAATGGCATTTCCTCGGCGGAAAATCAACACCACAGCACGAAAACTTCGCCGCCCCCACTGCCATAAAGCAAAAGCAGGATCACGGATGAGTAAAGATCATGAACACACGAACTGTGTCATCTGCGGCCAACCATTGTCTGTACGTGAGCTTGAGCTCTGTCGACAACAACCCGAACGCTTTGACCATCAACTTTTATGTCACGCTCACCAACGACTCTTCTGTGGCTGCCCTGGGGTCAGGGGACAACATTTACCTTAATCGGATCGACGTTATTCAATGCTCATACTGATTGAGATGAATCTTATTTTTCTTCAGCTTTGAATCTGGATGTCCGACCTTATCCTCATCTGGATATCCGACTGCGATCACAATTGGAACTTCAACACCATCAGGGAGCCCCACCAACTGACGAACATATTCCGAAGCACTTCTGTCATCGTCGTAAGCCCGCAAGCGCAATTGTGCCCAACAGCTTTTCAAGCCTAATTCCTCGGCTGCCAGCTGTGCGACGATCGCAGCAATGGCACTATCTTCAATCCAGACATCTGAAGTCTCTGGATCAGCGGCAATGACAATAGCAAGAGGAGCAGTTGAAAAGAACGAAGTCCCGTGTGCTTTGGCCGATGCAAGTTTATCCAATATTTCTGAATCATCGACCAGAATAAATTCACAGGGCTGCAGATCCCTTGAACTGGGAGATCGCAATAGTGCTTCGCACAACAATTTAAGCTTGTCTGCAGAAATCGATTGATTTTGGAACCTTCGTACACTGCGCCTTTGACGCAATAGGTCAAGCATAAAAATCTCCTTTCCCTCTCCCCCTAGTAATGATAACTAAGGCGCTGCCGTCGATACACGACTCACTAAGCTATAGACTGAATCAAGCATCCTTGGGACATCACAATCCGTACGTTGTATCACCCCTAATAGATAGTTATTGATTGGGAATAGATAAAAGTGACAGCCATTTTCACGGTTAAAGCAAAGGTGACGACAATAACTGAATCCAATACTGCTCATTATGTCAAAAGCGTGACCACCCGCATCAATCATCAAGGCAGAGTAAAGTTCGGGTTCTAGCACCGTCTGTCCCAATATTGAGCCATCCTTTCTGACCAATAAACAACCGGCAATGCCCTCTATCTGTCCGACCTGTTCAACAAAATCTTTTGCTGTAGCCATTCTTCACCTCGCTTGAGTATGATAATCTCCCTCTTGGACTTCATCCGGTACCATTCATCGATTCAGACTTAAGTTTTAAGGTGTCGTTTAATCTCCCTAACCACTTGTTGAGCCTGAGTTCCAGGCTTAAGTCGTGCAAGAACACGCCGTTGACCACTATGAAAAAGTAAATACCTGTCTCTTTTCACTGTATTCAACACTAAAAATTTAAAGTCACCAAAATTAAGATTTTCAGGGATTAAATTGAGTAACCGTTCAATCTCTCCAGGATCAAGCCCGACCAGGCTATTGTCTCCTGAACTTTTGCTTTCAAGGGATCGATTGACACCAAACACAATAAATTCTTGAATGGGAGCTAAGCGCGATAAAATAACCGCAATCTTTTTTCTTATGGGATCGCTTCCCGCTTCTTGCCCCTGAGATCCGTTATTCGTATCAGTCGCTTCTAAACGCTTTGATTTCTCACGTTCAACAGCTTCATCCTTGCGCTTAAAAGCTTCAATCAGGAGGTGTTCCATCGGCATTTGAATCACATCCTGTTGACGTCGACAGATACCATCCATTTCAATTTCTGAATCGGCCCAACTCACAATCTCCATAGCTGCTGTTAGTCCAGACAGATCACCAAATTCAGCATCAATCAGATCACCACGACTCACATATAAGAATGCAGGAGTTCCACCAGCAGTCACCTTCAAGGTACAGTTTTTTTTCTCAGCCTTCATCAATTGTAAAAAAGTTGAGAGCGTAATTCCGCGAATGAAACTTTTTCCACCAGCACTTAATCCATTAATGATTCCTTCTTCCAACATCTTTAAATCGAGTGGCTTTTCCAAAAATTGCAATGCATCATAGGATTCCAAGCGAGCTTCAATTTCTGGAGTTCCAAAAGCAGACATAACAATGACTGGCAATTGAGGCTTGTGACGGCTGACCCATGCCAACAGTTCAAAACCATTCATTTCCGGCATTTTCAGATCGGTTACCAACAAATCAATTGAAGTTGTCCTCAAAATTTCCAATGCTTTACGACCATTTTCGGCCATCACCACTTGAAATTTCCCTTCATGCTTTTTCAACCCATCTTTCAAAGAAAGAAGGAAAGACATTTCATCATCAACGATTAGAATTTTCTTCACTATGTCACCTGCTCAACCATTCGGGGAAGTGTTCTGCTGCCGCTCTGACACATCTATCGACTCAGCGATTGGTAAACGGATGGTTACCTGCGTTCCCTCATCAGGTTTACTGTAAACCGCAATATCACTGTTCATCATCGCCAGTAATTTTTTAGTAATAACCAACCCTAAACCGTTACCATGCTCTTTGCTGGTATTAAATGGCTGAAATAAATGTTTTAATTGCTCCGGATAGATGCCACAACCATTATCAGCCACAACCAACCAGACCAACTGTCCACGTGTTTCAGCGCTGATCATGATCTCGGCGGACTCCTTCTGCTGCAAAGCATCAGCTGCGTTATTGAAAATATTCAGTAATGCTTGATGCAGTGCTCTTTCATCGATTGTTACCCGAGCAATATTAAGAGGAATTCTGGTTTTTATTCGAATCCCATAGGAATGAAAGTCACGTTCCACCAGTGAAATAAATTTTTCCATAAACTCGACCAAGTGGAGATTTCTCAGCTCTACATGCTCATACATACTAAATGTTTTCAGTGACTTGAGAAGATATTCCATCCTCCCGATATCGGCCAATCCTCGCTCGGTATATTCCGTTAGCATCTCAGTAGAAACAGTCGCTGAATTATCATTCAGGACACTTAACGCCATTTTCAGTGAATTCAGCGGATTCCCAATTTCATGGCGTATTCCAGAAAAGATAAAACCAATATTATCCATGGCATTCACCGCCTGAGCAATCGATTCAAGACGGCTTTTTTCAGTGATATCGCGAATAAAAATACAACGATAACGACTCGCAGCCTTGTAAACTGAATGACCAAGCAAACGCCCCTGAAGTGTTACCTGATGGGCAGCTCTATTTGAGAGTTCTAAATCTCCCCGCTCTTCAATACTGCGAACAAACAAATCGTAGAGTTTATGATAATCACGGCAGAGCCGGTCATCCTGAAGCACTTCGAAAAAAGCCGCATTGCAATAATCGATTACATGTTGCTCAAGGTCCAGCACCAAGACTCCGATATCTATGTGCTCGAGGAGTTGGGCAAACCCCCACGTATTTTTAAACCCACTATTCACCCTATTTATATTTTCCCACATAGATTTTAAGGCCTTAAAATTAGCACCGTTGATGCATAGGCATTCTCATTTTATCGACAAAACGAAAATTGCTAATCTTACAATTCAATCGGATCGCACAAATTTGCAACAGAACCGCCCGTTAACTGGCGTAATTGATCAACAGTCACAGGCACTGCAGAATGACTGTTTCCAGCCGCAGCAAAAACAATAGGAAAACGCTCCAAAGAACGATCTAACCTGACAGGCAATTGCTCTGGAAGCAAGAATGGACAAACGCCACCGGGAGAATATCCCGTGCAGGTCACCACATCCTCGGACTGTGGTAACTTTACTTTCCCCTTCAGGTTAAATTCCTTTTTCAATGGAGAGCTTTTCACTTTCATATCTCCACATGTCACAACAACAACAGGCTCTCCACCAACGAGAAATAGTAGCGTTTTGGCAATTTCAGCGACTGAGCAACCAACCGCGGCAGCGGCAGTTGCAGCCGTGGCAGTCTCTTCTTCATACTCCCAAACCTCAATGCCATGCCCTTTGAGGTACAGCTTAATCTCTGCAACGTCAGCCATCAATTACACCAGATTTTCTTTAAGCAGTAATTTTGCCTCTTGTGCCAATTCCGGCTCAAGCCTGGGATCATCCACGATCTTCTTTAATAACTTCATCCCATCTTTTTTCCAATTCCGCGCCATATAGGTTTGAGCAACCCTTAACTGCCAACGAGGATCCTGCGGATCTTCCCGACATGCGGCATTAAACGAATCGAGAATCTTCCCCAAATCTCGTTTTTGCCGCAGTAAAAACTCGGCTAACGGCAAATTCATGCCCCCTTTGCACCCTGATGCTGGTAATCTTTGCAATAACGCTTCGGCTTCATCTATGGCGCCACTGGTCTCCAGAACTTTTGCCGCAAAGATCTGAAATGATGGTTCATTAACACCAGCAGACAAGGCTAACTGAACCTCCTGAGCGGACTGTTCGCTAGCCCCTTGTCGATGGTAAACAATAGCCAATTGAGCGTGACAAAACCCAGCATCAATGCCTTGTTCAAGGAGCTCTTGCAGTTTTTTTTTCTGCTCCTTTGAAATCATTCTGAGCAATCATTATTGGAATCAATGATTCCACAGCCAAGAGCATTCCACTGTTCATTGACAACGCAGTTTCCAGCATCCTCCGCGCTTTATCCAACTCCCCCACTCTGCCAAGTAGAGCCCCAAGTTCAAAGTAATAGAGATCATCCTGATCATCAGGATCCTCTTGACCCCATAGTTTGAGCGCATCTTCATCCTGCCCTGATTGAGCCAGGAGAAAACCTTCCTGAAAGAGTTTTCCCTTTGCCAGATAACGACTCGCAAGTGCTTCTGGGTACGATGTCAGGATCAGCTCCATCTGAAGATCCACATCCTCAGGAGCCACATAATCGTCAATCTCTACCAACGTGCCAGACGAACAACTTGAACAGCCTGATTGTGCTGCCGATTGAGGCTCATCAGCTTTGAAACTGACAGATGCGTCCTGGGCTAGTTCAATTTCTAGCTTCAGAGAGGCACTACATACTTTTTCTAGAGCCAATTGAAAGTATTCTTCTGCCTGTACTTCCTTACCACAGTTTTTCAACCCCAAAGCTTCACCCAGATTTAATCGTGCCAACTCATCGCCCGCAGTGATCCGTAATTGGTCGACCTCTGCCCTGGCCGACTCAGACAGCGATTCAATATTTATTTCCTCAGCCAGACGACTAGCATCAGCAAATCGTTTTTCCTTGATTGCTTTCCGAACCGTTTCGACCGTCGCGGCACCGCCACCAAACAATTTTCCAAATAAACCCATATCAGCTATCCTTTAAAGGGAATTCCACCCCGAAATTCAATCACGTAGCCAGCAGGCTATTATTGTTCCTTAAAAGAGTGAATCAATCAGCTCAAAGTTCATTTCTTTTTCAGCCAGATGCTGAATCAATTCGATTTTCTCATCATCATCCGCCCTGATTTTAGCAACATCCTCATGGATAACGGTATAAATTTCTGCAGTTATCTCTTCTGTCCTCATATAGGGGATCCGAGCATCATCCAGAATTTGTTGGACGATGTCTGTCAAAGGAACCGTTCCGTTGATGATCAATCCAGCTAACTTGTGCTGATATTCCGGCAGGTGATAAAGCGTGGCCAGCATGACCAGAACTTCGCAACGAGTTGTTGGGACAATCAGAAGACTTGATTCCTTCAGAAGATCGACTATCCTCTGTGTTGATGCAGCACCTAACTGCACATGATGGACAATTCGACTGGCCTGGTCAGCATCGGCTTTGAGTTCCAAACCCAATAATTCTGACAGATAAATCATCGTGGGATTTGCAAGAATCGGTGAATAATTAAAACCGCCAACAACTTTAATCCCATTGTCATTAAAAGCAAGCTGCAGGTAGTGAAGTGTTTTGTCACGCTTCTCTTTTATAAGTTTATTCGGCAAGATCATTCGAACTTCTGCTCCCGCCTCTCGATACAAAGCTAGATTCAGATGAATGGCATCAATGACATTTCCGACTCCACCACCAGCGACCAATAGAACTGGTGCATCAAAATACCGAGCAAGCTGAGCATTGCTCATCCCCATGACCGACCCGACACCACTGTGACCTGCACCTTCGATAATCAGGAAGTCGCATTCCTTTTCAAGTTTTTTAATTGCCTGACTTATTTTTTCAAGATAAATTTCTGGTGTCTGTTTTTTTTCTAAGACATCGCGGGTTGTTCGTGACTCAAGCACGACCGGGGACATGAGATCAAGCTGATCATCCATATCGAACACATGGGCCATTAATGCGGCATCAACATCAACATATTGCCCTTGATATTCCGTTCGTTTAGGACCAAACGGCTTGATGAATCCAACTTTTTGTATTTTTTACGGGCGAGATGCAACAAAGACAGGCTCGTCGTTGTTTTACCGCAATTTTGTCCTGTCGCTGCAATGAAGATTTTCTTACACATCGCCTTCTCCTTTAAATAAAAAAACAAAGTCATGACACATATTCTGAAAATCTAACGAGTCCCATCTAAATTGTGAAAATAAACTCCCTATCCATTTCTGACTTGTAACCAGCAGTTCCCACGCGGTTATGGCCATCAAGAGAGAACACCACACAGTCAAAAGGAGACACCCCCGAGACATTTGAAAAGGTGTTTCCAGGCAGAAACAAACGAAGCATACACATCACGAGAGAAACAGATTACGCTCCTTGACAAACTCTGGATAAAATCTTTCGGACAAACTGTCAATATACATCGGATTAGCCTCAAGGGCTAATGAACCACGACTCAAGGTAAGATCTATTTCAATCGGTTCAGAGTAACCAACCCCATAATGGCGGCAAAAATCTCCAGCAAGGCATAGAATTGCGCAAAGGTTGAAGGTTTCGTTATCATCCTCCCTCAACCTTTCAAATTCATGATGATGAAGAGTTGCGTTTACGATCGATTTAGGATAGTTCCAGTAATCAAGCAATGCGGCACCAACCATTTCGTGCGAGTAGGCGAACAAGCCACGCTCAATATCGCGCAACTGCCCTTTGCCAGAGTCAACATTCCGCAAAACCTCCTGGTAAAGATCTTTATCTCGATTGATCATCACAACTTTGCCAATATGATGCTGTAACCCAGCCAAATAGGCCTCACTTTTGTCGATGTCAGTCAAACGGTCTGCTAACATTCTACTCGCAACAGCGCGGCCAATCGAGTTTTCCCACAGTTTGCGCTCCATCACCCCATAAGTTTTATGTGTACTCCGCAGACTATATTCCATAGCCAGATTTTTAAGAACGTTTTCGCCGATAACAATGATTGCACGATCAACGGTTTTAATCTGTTTCATCTGTTGGTAAAAAGCAGAATTGGCCATCCGCATCAAACGTGCGGAAATAACAGGATCAAGGGAAACAGCGTTGGCTAGCTCTTTAATTTTAAGATCAGGTTTACGCAGCAATTCCAAAAGTTTGGTCGCAACAATTGGTGAAGGAGGCAACTCCCCCATACTCTTAGTAATAGACTCAAAGTCATGGAACATACTCATTTTAAAACCTTAAACCTTATCTATATTTCTGAAGCTAGCTGACGTAATTCAACCCCAAACTGCTGAATATCTTTTTCATCTGTTTGCCAAGAACACATAAAACGGGCATGTCCAGAGCCGATAAAGGTATAAAAGTACCAGCCAGCATTATTCAGAGCATTCACCAGTTTTTCTGGTAATTTAACAAAGACCGCATTGGCCTCAACGGGGTGAATTAATTTAACATCCGCAATGGAAAGTAACTCATCAGCCAAGAGGCGAGCACAACGATTAGCATGAGCCGCATTAGTCACGAGCGTACCCGATTCTAGCAATCCGACCCACGGAGCAGCAAGAAAACGCATTTTCGATGCAAGCTGTCCTGCCTGTTTGCAACGATAGTCAAACTCTTGAGCCAACTTCTGATCAAAGAAGACAACAGCTTCACCAATGGCCATTCCATTCTTGGTTCCGCCGAAAGTCAGGACATCAACACCCGCCTGCCAACTGATCTCTTTGGGAAGAACATTCAAGCCCGCCACCGCATTGGCAAAACGTGCTCCATCCACGTGAAGATGTAATCCATTTTCACGTGCCAACTCTCCAATAGAGGACATTTCAGAAGCGGAATAGAGTGTTCCTAATTCCGTAGACTGCGTGATACTCAAAACTTTTGGTTTTGGGTAGTGAATATCTTTACGCCGATTGACACAGTGCGTCACGGCATCATGATCGATCTTTCCAGCGGATCCTGGCACTAGAAGAATTTTCGTACCATTTGAAAAAAACTCACCGGCACCACATTCATCCGTTTCAATGTGCGCCATCTCGTGACAAATAATACTATGGTAAGAACGGCAGAGGGAAGATAGTGCCAAAGAGTTTGCGGCAGTACCGTTAAACACGAAAAACACCTGACATTCACACTCAAAAAATCTCTGAGAGCATTACAGGCTTTTTCCGTCCAGATATCATCGCCATAGGAATTAGCATAGCCGCTATTAGCTTGTTCCATTGCGGCCCAGACTTCGGGACAAATACCACTGTAATTATCGCTGGCAAACATATTTTTATTCATCACATGCACCATTAAAGAAACATAACAAAACTAATCTGGGACGTACATAAAAAAATAGGGGCACCGGTGTGCCCCTATCTCTATTTTTAGTATCTAGGCAATTGATTAATGCTCGTGATAATGCAGCACAACCAAGAGACAACTCCCATCAGCAATCACGTTGACACCATGCTTTTGAGCATAGGCAACAGCAACCGGACTTTCTGCACCTGGCTGCATCCAGATGTTGCGAATACCTTTCGCGACTGCCAACGCAACAACTTTCTCTGTAATTTTGGGCGGAGTAATCATTGAGATGCTATCGACATCATCAGGCAAATCAGTCACTGAAGCAACGCAATCAAGCCCTTCAATCATTGTCTGAGCAGGGTGCACAGGGACAACAGAACGGCCATCCTGCATATAACAACGCAGGACCTTATTGCCATACTTTTCACGTTTGACTGAAGCTCCAACAACGGCAAAAGCTGGTGCAGCCAAAAACTGTTCAATTTGTTGATCAACAGACATATAGACCTCCACAGTCTAACTCAATTAAATTTACGCAATATTATACAGTTAGACGAGAATCTGTCCATAGATATTTACAATAATAAATCAGAATGATTGACTATCGTAAAACCTGAGTGACCAGTGTCAGTAATGGCTCAGGGAAAATACCGAGATAAAGAATCCCAGCGAGGCACAAACCAAGAATGACATGTTCACAGCGCGAACCAGGTTGCGGTTGATAATCGCCCTTCCCTTGCATAAAAAGAACAATAATCGGACGAAGATAGTAATACACAGACACCAGCGAAGCAAATACACCGATCACAGCAAGCTCGGTATAACCATGCCGCAAAGCACTTTGAAACAAGCTAAATTTAGCAAAAAAACCAGCGAGAGGGGGGATCCCGGCTAATGACAACATCAGCACAGTCAGGATAATCGAACGTTTCGGATGAAGAAAACCAAGCCCACGTAAATCTTCATAATCTTGCACTTCTTCATGCTCAGAGGCGAAGGAGGTTACGACACCAAATGCGCCAAATGTTGCAATACCGTAAACGACCAGATAAAAAAGAAGAGCTTGGCCACCGTCTTTTCCACCTACAATAATCGCAATCAGTAGATAGCCCATATGAACGATCGACGAATAAGCCAGCATCCGTTTTAAATTCGTCTGCGGAAGCGCGGCAAAAGTTCCCGTCAACATTGTAACCACAGCCATGAACCACAGAATATGTTTGATTTCTCCCGCAGCAGCGCCAAGCATATCGAGCAACGGTAACAGTGCGGCAAGCACGGCTCCTTTGGCTACCGTGGCCAAGACACCACTGATTGGCGCTGGCGCCCCCTGATAAACATCAGGAGTCCACAGATGGAATGGAACCAATGAAATTTTAAAACCTATGGCAACCAGTAACATCGCCCAGCCCGCCAGTCCCAAAGGCCTGAGAAAACCTTCAACCTGCAGCCCGGCCAATGCTTCCTGCATATGGAAATGTCCAGTTGCCGCATAGATCAAGGAAATTCCAAAAGCCATAAAACCAGTTGCGACGGCGCCGAAGATCAGGTATTTCAATCCAGCTTCAGCACCTCTGTTATCTGTTCGGTTAAAAGCAATCAGAATGTAAAGGACAAGAGTAAAAGCCTCTAAACCAAGAAACAGACCGAGCATCGATGTTGCTGCTGAGAGCAAACTCATCCCTGCTGCAGCAAAAAGCAACAAGGCACTGTATTCCCCGCCACCAAATTTGTGGATATCAGCGTAACGCTGTGAAATCAACAACGTTGCAGCAATCATCAACGACCAGAGGACGGTACAGAAACGTGCATACAATGAGGTACTGTACATTCCAGCCACTTCCGTCAATGCAGGATCTATAAATGTCGCTGTAAGAGCAGCTAAAAAACAGAGGACAGCACCACTAATCAGCCAGATCTGACGATTTCGGAACCAGGCACCTAAGATCAGAACGGCAGTGGCTCCAAGTGCGAGGATTAATTGTGGCAACAGAGATTGTAGCATAGCAAAGCTCATGGCATCCCTCCCTGCTGGAGAAGCAGAATAACCGGCTCCCTCAATGAGTCGAGCAATGGTTGTGGGTAACAGCCGAGCACAACAACGAGCACGGCCAGAGGAATCAGGATGAACCACTCTCTCACTTGTAAGTCCTGCTTTTCAAACGGTTCACAGCAAGGTCCCCAGATGGTGCCTTGAACCATACGTAGAATGTAAGCAGCTGAAAAAAGAACACCCCCAACAGCAACAACGGCCCATACCGGATGAGTTTTGAAGGTACCGATCAAAATCAAAATTTCTCCAGCAAAGTTTGCTAAACCAGGCAAACCGAGTGATGCCAAACTAAATAACAAGAAAAAGGCAGACAGATTCGGCTGATTTTTCCAGAGGCCTCCCAAACTGGACAGATCTCTTGTTCCGGTCCTTTTGTGAATCAGGGCGATGGCAATAAACAGAGCTCCTGTTGTCACTCCATGATTAATCATCAGCAACAGGCTTCCTTCCCAGGCCATTTGATTCCACGCCGCTAAACCAAGTAAAACAAACCCCAAGTGGGAAATTGAAGAATAGGCGATAATCCTCTTGATATCAGTCTGTTGATACGCAATCCAGGCAGCATAAAACAGTCCGACTAAGGCCAGGATAGCGAGAACAGGTAAAGATTTTCCTGCGGCATGGGGAAACATGGGAAAAGCAAAACGGATCATCCCATAGACACCGGTTTTTAACAGCAAACCGGCCAGATCGACTGACCCGGCAACCGGCGCTTCAGTATGAGCATCTGGAAGCCAACTATGGAATGGGAAAATCGGGACTTTTACTGCAAATGCGGCCATAAAACAGAGGAAGAACAACATCTCCTGCCCTGTGCTCAAATCTGTCTGTTTAAGACTTTCCAAAGCAAAAGTGTAAACGCCCGTCTGATCACCATGAATCAAATAGAGAGCGATGATTGCCAGAAGCATGCAAAGGCTTCCGGTCAGGGTGAACAGGAAAAATTTAACCGCAGCATAAATCCGCCGGTTATAACCCCAGACACCGATAAGAAAAAACATCGGGATCAACATCAGTTCCCAGAACAGAATAAAAAAGAATCAGATCCAGGGCCAAAAACACACCGATAATGGCGGTTTCAAGAGTAAGGACCAAGGCAAAAAACAGCGGTTGATATTTATCCTGCTGCCATGAAATCATAATTGCTATCAGCTGCAAAAAAGCAGTTAGAATAATCAGCAGTAATGAGATACCGTCCATGCCCAGAGTGTATCGAATACCGAATGTTTCAACCCAGTTAGCGTCCTCATAGAGAAACCAGCCAGCAGCCTCATTCGTGTAACCGATAGCTGTCAGACTGAGAACAAAGAGGATTGCTGCTGTTGCTAAAGCGATCCAGCGGCTGGCTTCAGGCTTACGATAACAGCTCAGACAAACCAAGGCACCTGCAACCGGCAGCCAGAGCAACAGGCTCAACAAGGGAAAATATGTAGATGTTGGATCAGCAGTCATTTTTTACTTTCTTCAGTTGGGCAATCGAAATATCAAGCAGGAATTACCAGGTCGCCGCACGGAGCAGAAACCAACCAACAATAAGCAAGAGGCCCCAGATGAAACCTTGCAGATAAAATCCAATCCGGCCATTGGTTAAAGTTCTTAAGCCTTGCCCCCATCCGACAAATGTCCGGGCGACCCCCTCCAATAAACCATCAATCAACCCAATTTCAAAGCCTTGCCAGCAGAACTGACCTATAGCCCTGAAAGGTCGAATGAAAAGGCGATCAAATAATGCATCAAACTGCCACCCGGTAAGGAAAAAGGTCGACATGATATTTGTTTCAGGTGGAGTAAATTTTCGGTAACGCAGGTGAGCAATCAGCCAACCGAGGACGAAAACCCCAACAGCAGAACCAATCAATTGATACTCACTCGTCAGTGATAAGTGTAAAATATCACCTTCACTCACCAACCAACCACTCAACCATGAATGACCACCAAACAAGTGAGGAAGATTCATCAAACCTCCCAGCAATCCTAAAAAGACCAGTGGCAGCAACGGCCACTTCATCAATCCCGGTAAGTCATGAGGCAACTCATCTCCTCTGAAGTCTCCAGCGAAGACCAGATAGGCCAGACGGAAACTATAAAAAGAGGTGATCGCTGCAGTTAAAATCCCAATACCGTAGAGACTAAAGTGAAAAATATCCCCCTTGGCAAATGCAGTTGCCAGGATCAGGTCTTTGGAAAAGAAACCACCGGTTAAGGGAGCACCTGCCAGACATAACAATCCGGCCATAAACATCCAGAAAACAACCTTCGAACGCCTACGCATTCCTCCCATCAGATAGATATCGTTTTCATGGCCAGCCAGGTTAATCAAACAACCAGCAGTCATGAACAACAGTGCCTTGAAGAATGCATGGGTTAACAGGTGGAACATAGCAGCAGAGACGCTACCAACACCGACAGCATAAACATATAGCCGACCTGACTCATGGTCGAATAGGCCAGAACTCTTTTAATCTCACGTTGAGCGATAGCGCAGCTTGCCGCGTAGAGAGCAGTGAGAGCACCAACGAGCGCTACGATCCCCATCGCTAAAGGAGATAAGGACACCAATGGAAACATCCGACAGAGCAGATAGACACCAGCAGTCACCATAGTTGCGGCGTGAATCAGAGCTGAAACTGGTGTGGGCCCAGCCATGGCATCAGGGAGCCAGGTCATTAACGGCAACTGCGCGCTTTTGCCACAAGCACCACCGAGTAGGAGCAAAGAAACCAGCGTAATCGTTGTCGCATCAAGTTCTGCGACACGACCGTTGATGGCTTCAATTCCAACAGTTCCAAAGAGAGCAAAGAGCCATAGTAGCCCGACCGTGAAAAAAAGATCTCCTATTCGCGTGACAATGAAGGCTTTGCGGCCAGCAGAAGCATTTTCTGTTTTCCGATACCAGAAGCCGATCAACCCATAAGAACAGAAACCAACCCCTTCCCATCCAAGGAACATCAACAAAAGATTATCGGCCAGGACAATTGCCAGCATGGCAAACACAAACAGATTCAAAAGTGCGAAGAAACGCGTCTGATCGGGATCCTCTTCCATATATCCGGCAGCATAGAGATGAATCAAACTGGCGACGCCGGTCACCATAACAGCCATGATCGCCGCAAGCGGATCAAAGAGCAGCCCGATGTTGGCCTCAAAGTCACCACTGCTCAACCAAGTGAACAATGTTACCCGTAAACCATCGCCGGTCGCCCCTGATAACGCACCGAGAGTCGCCAGGAAACTACCAATCACGGCACCGGTCGCAATAAAGACCGGCAGTGGTTTTGGCAACCGATTACCGAAGCAACTGTTGAAAACCCCACCAACCAGCGGCAGCAATAACGCTAACGTCAATAAAACAGCCATTAACCCCTCATCTCGTCAAACGCTCTGATATCGATACTATTTTTACGCCTTTGCAAATAAACAACCATCGCCAGAGAGATCGAAACCTCAGCTGATGTCATTGCCATCAGAAAGATCACCATGATCTGCCCATCAATCTGTTGCCAGAAAGCTGAACCGCCAACCAACGTCAGACCGACAGCATTGAGCATAATTTCGACACCGATCAGAATCATGATAAGATTGCGGCGGACCATGACACAGGTCAAACCAAGCAAAAACAGGATAGTCGACAAAATTATCAAATGTTCTAAAGGGACAATCATGCTGAGCCCTCCTGCGCATTCTTTGCATCTGGCCGACCGACGTAAAAGGCTCCAACAGCCGCAAATAACAACTGAAAAGAAACGATCTCGATGGCCAAAGCATATTCTTTGAACAACGCATAGCCAAAGTCGCGTGGTGTCGCATGCCAGCGCGGCACAGCCTGTCCGCCCGAACTATCCAGACCAATCAACAGCAATGTACTTGCCGCCAAAGCGACAGCCAGAAGAACGACTGGGATCCATTGAGCCCAGCCTGGTGCAGACTGTGATGAATCAGACGAAGGTGATAGCTCCAACATCATGATAATAAAGAGAAAGAGCACCATAATAGCCCCGGCGTAAACAATGATCTCCCAAGCAGCAACCAATGGAGCCCCGAGGAGAAAAAAGATCAGCGCCAGAGCAAAAAAGCTGTTGACCAGATAAATCACTGCATGAACAGGATTACGTTGGATAATTGCTAAGATGGTCGCAATCACAGTGATCCCTCCGAGCAGATAAAACATGACCGTTGTCATCATGGCATTATATCCTTGGCGTTAACTGGCTTTGATTCCTTTGGATTCTCACCGCGTGGGGCTGCAACACCGATCCCTGCCTGACGGTAAAAGTTATATTCGTCATTTTGACCGCAGTGGTCGACAAGAAGATCCTCTTTTTCATAGACAAGCTTCAATGGATCGCGCCCAGCCAGTTCGAAGTCGTTGGTCACTTGAATTGCCAATGTTGGACAAGCTTCGGTACAAAGCCCGCAGAAAATACAACGAGTAAAATTGATCCGGAACCATGCAGCACAGCGACGGCCATCTTCCTGCTCCATTGCCTGCATCGAAATGCAATCAACCGGACAAGCAGCACTACATAGATGACAGGCAACACAGCGCTCTTCGCCATCAGGATCTCGGGTCAATATTAAGCGCGCTCGATAACGTGGTGGTAAATCCGGCTTTTCTTCCGGATATTGCATCGTTACCGGTTTGCGAAACATGTTACGCAAAGTAACCCAGAACGGTTGAATCGTTCCTTTGATATCTCTCCAGATATGCATCGTTAATTCATTCCCAACAGGACTGCTCCTGTTATCAGTACATTAAGAAGTGATATTGGCAACAGGACTTTCCAGCCAAAATGCATCAACTGGTCGTAGCGCAAACGCGGCATACTGCCTCGCACCCAGATGAAGAAAGCACAGATGCCCAGAACCTTGATGGAAAACCAGACGACACCTGGGAGCCAGGGACCTGACCAACCACCGAGAAAAAAGACTGTCACCATCGACCCTAGGATGATCAGGTTGATATATTCACCGACAAAAAAGAGTCCGAAACGCATCCCCGAGTATTCGGTATGAAAACCAGCGACCAGCTCATTTTCAGCCTCAGGAAGATCGAATGGAATCCGCTTACTTTCCGCCAGAACGCTGATTAAAAAGATGAAGAAAGCAACGGGATTCAGCAGTAGATAGGGAATTTTTTCTTGCGCCATAACAATATCGGTCAGTGAAAACGATTTTGCCATCATCACTACCGGTACAATGGACAAGCCCATCGACAGTTCATAACTGATTAATTGAGACAAGCCACGGATGCTACCGAGCAGGGCATATTTTGAGTTTGAAGCCCAGCCACCCAGAGCCATTCCATAAACAGCCAAAGAAGACAGGCCCAGAAAATAGAGCACGCCAACATTAAGGTCAATCACCACCATCGGAACAGTCCGACCAAACAATTCAAGCGGAGGGCCAAAGGGGACAACGGCAAAAGTGAGCAGAGCTGTGACCGCCGATAATCCGGGAGCAATCAAAAACAACCATTTATCTGCTCCTGCCGGGACAAAGTCTTCCTTGGTCAACAACTTGATAACATCGGCTAAAGGCTGCATCATTCCAAACGGTCCAACCCTGTTTGGTCCATAGCGTAACTGCATCCGCGCCAGCAGCTTACGCTCAGCGAGAACCAGGTAGGCTGCCAGAGTCAGAATCACCCCGAATATGGCACCCAGCTTGCCCAGAATCAGAAGAAGCATCAGCAGCGTATCATTCATCAATTGCCTCCCGGTGAATCTGGCAATAGGAGAGTCCCCGGCCAGATCATTTGAGCCATACTGGCACTATTCTCAATGAATATGGTTCCAGCAGCTAATCCAGGATCACAAGTCATAGGCAAGGTGAAGCTGCCACAGTCGGAATCGATAACAACGCCCTGCCCGGCCTGCAGCCGGTATTCTTCGGCATCGGCTGGGTTCATCACCACTTGTGCCTCAACCTTACGCACATCCAATTTAGCTGAATAACGACTGAAGAGATCGCTACCATAACGGGCAGGTGAAACAATCAACTGGAAAGCTCCTTCTGGTGGCTCAGGTAAATTGTCCTCACCCAAGTCACGTACAGGTGCAGCGGCAACCCGTACCCCACTGTCCGCAGCAGACAATTTTTCCAACCCTGCTAAACGGATAAAATCTTTAACCATCTGACTTCGCAATTCGCTGAGACTCGATTTATCATTCAAAAGCGACTGTAATACAGAGACGGAAGAGACTGGTTCAGCGCCTGGAGTTTCTCTTGAAAATTCGCGCGGAGGGTGATTTCCGTCGGCACTCTCTTTGAGAGGAATCCCCGGCTCGAGAACAGGATTAAAAAGCCTCATTCTTCCTTCATTATTGATAAAGGTTCCTGCAGTTTCCACCGGCGCTCTTGTTGGAATAAAAAGATTAGCCTCACGCGATAATGGTGTTGGCAAATAGTCAAGGGTCACCAATTTTTCCAACCCTGTTAAGGCAGCGGCAAAACGCTCATTTTGTGGCGCATCCAGAAGAGGATCACTTTCAACACTGATCAACATTTTAACCTTGCCAGACTCCAGACGAGACAACATGTCATCTTGCTCGGGTAAGCTCAGCAAAGCGGCTCCAAAACTATTAGGCCCACCAAGGACAGGATAAACAGGACAAGAACGCTGTTCATTTGAAACCTTTTGAGCAAGAATCCCCAATCGGCGCAAACCAACCGCACCAAGGAGATCACCACCACCAACTAAAACAGGTCGCTCCGCCTTAGCCAAAAGTTCGCGCACATGGAGACCGTCTTCACCACCATCCAACAAGAACTCAATCAGATCTTTTGGCGCGATTGATTGATGATCAAAATCACAAGGCAGTTCGACTGGACGAGGGTCGTAAACCATCACCAGACCACCGTTACGGACAACCTGACGCAAAGCGACGGCGAGCATTGGAGCTTCGGCCAAAGGATCAACTCCTGCAACAAGCACAAGGTCACTTTGCCGGACATCTTCCAGGCTGGCCAATCGATCCGACAGATCGAAGGCAACGGTCTGGGCTGCCTGGTGACGTTGTTCATGTGCGGCAAGAACCGGCACTCGACAACCAAGATCACGCCCCCAACGCTGCAGTAGCCAGTTGGTTTCAAGCGAAGCACGCTCAGAACCAAGCAACATCACCGATTCCGGCCCATATTGAGCGACCATCTTGCGAGCGTCACGACTCAACTGTTTGAGTGCGTCATCCACAGAGATCTGCTCATCATCACAACGTGCTTGGCGTGGACGATCCGGATGATTGACATAATCGCTACCAAAACGGCCACGATCACAGATGAAAAAACCATTAACCTCTGCATTCTCGCCGCTACGCACCCGCTGCAATTCACGCAAACGGCCACCTGGAACAGTCGCGCAACCAAGAGAACAGTGAGGGCAAACAGAAGGTGCTTCCTGAAGATCCCAAAAACGTGATTTAAAACGGTAGGTTTTATCGGTTAAAACACCGGTCGGGCATGCGTCAACAATATTGCCAGAGAAATCGCTCTCCAGCATTCCGTCGTTAAACCGCCCAAAGAAAACACGGTTGCGTGAGCCCATCACTCCGAAATCGCGACCACCGCAGTAATCCTGATAAGTTCTGACACAGCGATAGCACTGGATACAGCGATTCATCTCCTGAGCGATAAAAGGGCCGAGATCTTGATTCTGGTAGGTTCGCTTCGGCCCATCATAACGGCGTAGTCCATGTCCGCTGGCAATTGTCATCTCCTGCAACTGACATTCACCACCTTCATCACAGACAGGGCAATCGTGCGGATGATTCATCATCATCCACTCACTGACCCGCTCACGAAATTCTGTGGATTGCTCATCACCCGTCGTAACGACCATGCCATCTTCAACTTTAACCAGGCAGGCCATCTTCATCCCCTTGAAGCTTCCTTCATGGACATTGACTGCACACATACGGCAGGCACCAACGGCTCCCAGCGCCTTGTGATAACAGAAATGAGGAACAATAATTCCCAGCTCTTCAGCAGCCTCCAAGATGGTTTTGTCGGCAGGCACTGTGATTTTTGATTGTCAATTGTCAGAGTCGGCATAATTATCTACGCTTTAAACGGGCAACAGCCCTGTTCGATGTGATCGACAATTTCCTGCTCAAAATGTGTGAGTAGACCGGCGACCGGCCCCATCGCACCTTCAGCCAGAGCACAGAAACTATTCCCCGAAATATTTTTCAACTGATTTTTCAACATGTCCAGATGATCTGGAGTCCCTTTACCCTGCTCAAGAGTTTCCAGCAGCCAACGCACCATGGTCAGTCCATCGCGACAGGGAGAGCACCAGCACAGCTTTCACGGGCAAAAAATTGGATTAAATTCAAAGTCACCGCAACCATGCAGGTTCGATCATCAAAAACCGTCACTCCTGCAGTCCCAAAACGACTACCGACCTTTTCCAGCGTATCAAAATCGAGAGCAACATCCATATGCTCCGCGGTTAAGTAAGGAGTAGAGGCTCCCCCCGGGAGACAAGCCTTAAACTTGTGCCCAGCAAGCACACCGCCACCGTAGTTTTCGACAATTTCACGCAGTGGCACGCCAACCGGCAGTTCAAAGCACTCAGTGCAGTTCAGATGACCAGATAGCCCGAAGAGTTTTGTCCCTGATCCATCAGGTGTGATCGCCAAATCACGGAACCACTCGGCTCCACCTTGAATAATGTGTGGGATATTGGCAATGGTCTCAACGTTGTTAACTGTTGTTGGCCGCCCGAACAAACCTCGAACTGCAGGAAATGGTGGTTTTAGCCGGGGATTGGGTCGTCTCCCTTCCAAACCATTTAATAGTGCCGTTTCTTCACCGAGGATGTAACGTCCTGCACTTCCATGAACATGCAATTCAAAGTCAAAACCGCTGCCAAGGATATTTTTTCCCAGATACCCTGCCTCTTTTGCCTCTGCGACAGCTCTGCGCAAATTTTCGGCCTGTTTCTCATAGGCATATCGGATAAATATGTATCCGACATCAGTCTGCAGTGCAAAAGCAGAAACGATCATCCCCTCAACCAGCTGATGAGGATCAGCCATGAGCAGTTCACCATCTTTGTATGTGCCTGGCTCCATCTCGTCACAGTTACAGACAAGATACTTCGGTCCCGGCGCATCAGATGGGAAAAATGACCATTTCACACCGGTCGGGAATCCAGCACCTCCACGCCCGCGTAGATTGGAAGCTTTCACCAGTTCACGCAGTTCTTGCGGTGACATTGCCTTAAAAGCTTTTTCAAGCGCCTGATAACCACCCGTAGCTCGATAGCCATCGATAAAAACGGTTTCACCCGGCTTGCGATTTTTGAATAGTAGTTGTGGATTCTGACTCAAGCTTGGGCCTCCTGGCGTAAGTCGGCGATCAATTTGTCAGCTTTCTCGGGCGTCAATGGACCATGGAAAGACTGATGAATCATAATCCCCGGAGCGCGTCCGCAGCCACCGAGACAGCATGAAGGTAAAAGAGTAAAGAGACCATCGTCCGTCGTCTGTCCAAATTCAATATTGAGCGTCTTCTTCAAGTGCTCGGCCAGATCCTCACCACCACGTGTCCAGCAACAAATTGAATCACAGATATGAATCGGATAGCGGCCGACCGGCTGACGGAAAATCTTGTCATAAAAGGTGGCCACTTCCTCAACTTCAAGCGCTGTTAAACCGAGAATCGTTGCCGTCAGTTCAACACCTTCATCCGGAACCCAGCCATGGTTCACCTGAATAGCCCGCAAAATATCGATAATCAGCTCACGTGGATGGTCAATATCTCCCGCGTGATGAAGAAAGTCAGCGATCTGCTCTTCTTCGAGCAAACCAACCTGTTTTGTCTGTTCAGAACTATCAATCGCCATCAAATGACCTTCCAACGTTCAAAAAAAAAGAACTTTCAATTTCATAAAAATATTAAACTTCACGTAATTTGATTTACTAACCAATTTGATCCTTCCCGTGCACCAAGGCCGATCAAAAGCCATCAGATGCGAGGCTTGCACGATTTTCAATCCACAGGCGTAGCAAAGCTACGTCGAGGACATTGACAATCGTGTATAACGAAGCAGATGGTGGCTTTTCATCGGCCCCTTCCACCCTCTACCTGTCGAGGTCAGCTAGGACAAAATCAATCGACCCCAGCACCGCTATCAAATCAGCCATCAATGACCCTTTACTGATCCAGGGGACGGCTTGCATATGGGCAAACGAGGGCGTGCGAATACGACACCGATAAGCGCTGCTACCGCCATCACTAACGAGATAATAACCGCACTCCCCTTTGCTCGACTCCGTCGCCCGATAGCATTCTCCAAGGGGAGCAACAGGGCCAGTCGAAGTGTTAACAAAGTGGTGAATCAGACTCTCGATATCTTGGAGTCCGTCTGCTCGCTGCGGATAGCCGTAGCGATAATCATCGGTCATCCAGCGGCCAGACGGCATCTCTTTTGCCGCCTGCTTCACGATACGCAACGACTGACGCAATTCATCAAGCCTAACTTTGTAGCGAGCGAAACAATCACCGCCCTGCGCAGTCACCACATCAAAATCAAAATTATCGTAGCCGCTATAGGGCATGCTGCGACGTAAATCCCAATCAAAACCGCAGGCACGTAAATTCGGTCCACTAAAGCCCCAGTCAAGAGCGTCATCCAGACTGACAGTTCCAACACCTTCGGTTCGCACCCGGAAGATAGGTCCATCAGTCAACATCTGATCAAGCTCATCAATCCGCTTGGAGAAATCATGTGTAAAGGCAGCGACCTTCTGCTCCCAGCCATCTGGCAAATCGAGAGGGATACCGCCAATACGGAACCAAGAGGGGTGCATCCGCCCACCTGTTACCATTTCAATTATATCGAAGATCTTTTCACGCGACTCAAAACAGTAGAAAACTGGAGTCATGGCCCCAACATCATGAGCGAAGGTTCCAAGCCAAACCAGGTGGTTCGCGAGCCTGAACAGTTCACACAACATAACTCGCGCATAGACTGCACGCGGCGGAACCTGGACTCCAAGCATCGTCTCGAGCGAATGTAGGTAAGCCAGGTTGTTTTGAACACCCGAAAGATAATCGATCCGATCGGTGTAAGGAATAAATTGCGCCCAGTGCTGACGTTCACCTATCTTCTCGGCACCACGGTGATGGTAACCAAGATCAGCATCAATATCAGAAATTTCTTCACCATGCATGCGCAGGACAAAACGCAATACACCATGCGTCCCAGGGTGGTGCGGCCCAAGGTTAAGCACCATGCTCCCGTCATCAGCTCCTTCGAGCGGAACCAGCTTGTCCCCTTCGAGCGGAATGTAATCAAGGGCCGTCTCTGGCGTGAAGGGCTCCATTTCAGTAGCACGGGAAGGGTGCTCTTTGCGCAACGGGTGACCCGGCCAATTATCCGGCATCAGGATTCGCCTTAGATCACCGTGATCCTTGAACCTGATGCCAAACATGTCAAAAACTTCACGCTCATACCATCCCGCAGAAGGCCAGACAGAGGTAACGCTTGGAACCTCTGGATACTCACCTGACAAGGGAACCTTAATGCGAAGATAACCAGGCTGAGAAAAATTAAGGAGATGGTAGACCATCGTGAACTGATGGTCAGGCTTGCGCTGACGATGGCGTTCATCAATAGCAGTCAGATCTTCAAGACGCTTATAACGCACGCCACAGTCATGCTTAAGGAAGTAGAGTAAATCGCGCAGTTGGTCGGCAGGGCATTCCAGTACCGGCATGTCTGCAGCTAAGACATCATGAGTGACACGACCGGCAAATCGCTCATGTACTTCACGATAAAGCTGTTCTGTTGTATCAGGGAATTCTTGTTTCGGCTGAGGGGGTTGCCATCCTTACGAGCACGAGAGTGGACGAACTCCGGAGGCTGCTGAGACGTCCCACGGATAGGGCTGTTGCCATAACCAGGACCACGAGTGTCGCGGCTTTTTGTCACGCCATCGACCAACGGATCAACGGTTGTCCCTTCACTGCCACCTTCCATCCCGAAGACTTTACGGGCAGGTTGTTCTTCCGCTGCAATTTTTTTCTGAAGCTCAAGGATACCTTGAAGAAATGCCTCCGGCCGGGGTGGGCAACCGGGAATATAAACATCAACCGGAAGGATCTGATTAACGCCCTGAATGACACTATAGACATCATACATCCCACCAGAGTTAGCACAGCTGCCCATGGCAATGACCCATTTAGGATTCGGCATCTGCTCATACAAACTCAGAATCGAAGCACCCATCTTTTTAAACGGTGTCCCCGAAATGATCATCACATCGGATTCTCGTGGTGTGCCGCGCAAGACTTCTGCACCAAAACGGGCTAGGTCAAAGCGTGGCGTCATGCTGGTCATCATCTCGACAAAACAACAGGACAGACCAAAGAACATTGGCCAAAGGCTGTTTTTCGTCCCCAATTGATAAGGTCGTCGGCCTTGGTTAATAGAACACCTTGAGGCAGTTTCTCACTCATCCGACTCTCCTATGCTGATCACGGGCACCCTGTGTTCCCCATTCAAGGCCACCCATTTTCCATAGGTAAATCAGACCTAAAAAGAGAATAACGATAAAGAAGCATATCTGCCAGAAACCTGCCCAGCCGAGCAGGTCATAAGCAACAGCCCAGGAAACGACAAAAACCGCCTCCAGGTCAAAAACGATAAAAAAGATAGCGACAAGATAAAAAGGAACAGGCTCACGCAAACGAGCATCACCGGTCGGTTCAACAGCTGATTCGTAAGGAGCATCCTTGGCGTCAGAATGCGTACGCTGGCCAAGGAATCGAGCAAGAAGCAACAGAAGGAGAATCAGACCCGTCGCAATTAATGCATAAAGCCCAAGAGAGATCAGACCTTCAACATCATAAGCACCGGATGTCGCCAACATTGCAGAGGTTTCTGTAGAAGTGGACATCGCATACCCAAGGAAAAGCAACAAATATTATAGCAGTCAATTTCAGATCGTTGAAATATTACCATATTTATCAACAATCAGGAAAGGTCATCGTTAAACTTTTTTCATTCTCAGACAATGCTATCAGAAACTTTTGTAATTTCCATACGTGCAAGCTCATCACAACGCTCATTTTCTTTATGACCTGCATGCCCCTTAACCCAGAGCCATTCAATCTGGTGTTTTGCCGCTAATTCGAGCAGACGCTCCCACAGATCACGATTGGCAACTTCCTCTTTTTTAGAGTTTTTCCATCCTTTTCTTTGCCAACCATCAATCCACTCAGTCATTCCTTTGACCAGATATTGGGAATCAGTTGTCAAACGCACCTGACAGCCTTGTTTCAACGCTTCCAACCCTCGGATAGCCCCAAGCATCTCCATACGATTATTGGTTGTCTCGGGATCATAACCAGACAATTCTTTCACATGCTCCCCAAAACGCAGGATGGTTCCATAGCCTCCAGGACCCGGGTTTCCGGAGCAAGCTCCATCTGAAAAGATCTCAACAACTGTACGATTTTGTGTCATGAATATATTATCCCGAATTAGCAATTAATTAATTTACTGACTGAGCCCAACCATTGAACAATGCCAGTAAGGACAAAAGAAGGACCTAAGAAACATCATAGTGAAAAGATGTCAGTCAATGCGAGACTACCTGCTGACAACTTTTTTCTCAAGCGTTCAGAGGAAATACGAAAAAGAAAAGCCTCTCTGCTCTAAAGAGAGGCTTTAGCTTATTTAGCTAAGATTGATACACCCAAAAATTACTATATAACTCGCCCTATCAACCGAAACCAAAGGCGGATGTTACTCACTGAACAAATCAGCATGACGCTGCCGGATAAGCTCAATCAATCCATCTAATTCAGCAAAGGTTGTTTCTCGCGGCACCCCCTTGCAAAGAACAGCTCCAAGAACCTCAACTGTCAAATTGGGAATCATTCCCGAAATTTGATCCACAACCTTAGACCCCCAACCGTAGGAACCAATAATTGCAGCAAACTTCAACTTGGGTCGTAAAATATTTGCCAGACTAACAGCATAAGAGACCTGTGGATGCGGACCAAGATTGACTGTTGGTGTCCCTATGATAATCGTAGTGGCATCAACAAGTTCAATAGCTAACTTGCCGATATCGGTAGTCGTTAGCTCAAAAGGAAGCACACTGATCCCAGACCTACTAAGCCCTGAAACCAAGTGATTCACCATAATTTCAGTGCTGCCATGCATCGAAATATATGGGATCAGCACTTTATTGGCCAGACACTCTGAAGCCCAAATTTCATAAGAGGACAGTATACATTCAGGCTGGTCAAAAACAGGTCCATGACTGGGGGCAATATAATCAAACGATAATGACCGTACCTTTTTCAAATTTGCCTGGATGGTTTTACGAAACGGCAACATAATTTCGGCAAAATAGCGCTTTGCGGCCTCACACACACGTGGATCATTTCCAGCATACAAATTGTCCGTGGCCCAATGAGATCCAAAAAAATCACAAGTAAACAGAATTCTGTCCTCGATGAGATGAGTCACCAGGGTCTCCGGCCAGTGAACCCAAGGAGTATAATGAAATTGCAATGTCTTATCCCCAAGCGAGAGGGATTCCCCATCGGTAACAACAACAATCCGCTGAGGATTAATTTCTAAATGGTCAAGGAGTAGGTCTTTGGCTTTAGATGAACAGAGAACCTTGCACTGAGGATAGGACTGAAGTAACCAAGGCAAAGCTCCTGAATGATCCTGCTCCGCATGCTGAGCAACGGCATAGTCTATCTTTTCAACATCAGCAAGTTGCTCCTTCAATAGTTCTAGCTTGGCGGGATCAACAGTATCGATCAACGCGACCTTCTCGGATCCCTGAATGAGGTAGGCATTATAGCTGGTCCCATCAGGCAACGGAATCAATGAATCAAAAAGGCGACGATTCCAGTCAATCGCACCAAGCCAATGGACTCCCCGGCAAATTTGTCTTTTATTCATATTATCCCCTTTCTCATCTAGAGGGAGTATAACATATTGAAATATAGTATTTTACGAAGAGGGAACGGGTGATCATAATGGCGAGAGAACTCCATTGAACAGGAGTAAAAGAAAAAGCCTCCTGACGGCTTTTTTAACATTTAGTCAGCGCTCGCTCCGCTTCGAATCCCCTTTAAAAGAAAAAAACTAAAAAAGCCCTACTGCTTTTCTGCAGTAGGGCTTTTTTAGTTTGGCGTCCCCAGGGGGATTCGAACCCCCGTCGCCGCCGTGAAAGGGCGGTGTCCTGGGCCAGGCTAGACGATAGGG
>JDSF01000280.1_pt1 | contig 26949 bp, 21 predicted proteins | sample 199441 | NCBI WGS metagenome assembly JDSF01 (sample SAMN02592751, study PRJNA231836) | bioreactor metagenome | isolation source: continuous culture bioreactor denitrification-DNRA | place: Germany: Bremen
AAAAAAGTGAAGAATACTCAAACTCATAGAGTGTTCTTCACTTCTTCTTATTTTCATGTGTCTTAACTTAATGACATTGTCTCTTGAAGATCCCTTTTTCCCACTCCATTTAAAAACATCATCATCATTATTAGTTTGCTTTACAACAAGTTTTACATCACCAAGGAGATTGTCCGCAGCGTATGACAATTCAAAACGCCCCTCATCAAGCATTGTAAATGCAACAACTTCAGTCCTAGTCACTGGTAAACAATAGGTGTTTGTTGTTGTTGTCATGTCCGTAAACAACCCATTATACTCTTCACTTTCTCTAGATTGCTCTAGATGATTATCTCCGAAACTTTTAGCAAGTATTAATACAGTTAATATAACGAGACTCGCTAATAGTATTTTCTTTCTCATTGGATCCCCCTCTATAGATTAAAGCGCTTATATTTATCAGGATCAGAATATCACATATTAGTAGATCATTAAACCAAAAATCAACAAAAAAATCCTACCTAGGGATTAGCCTGAGTAGGATTCTTTATTGATACAGATTATGATTTTGAGTGATCAGTATATTACTTTAGTTTAGCAAGTTCTACAGCTACTTTTGTGCCCACTCGAGCATTGTTGTATACAAGCTCAATATTTGACTCAAGCTGTTTCCGCCAGTCAATTCCTTTACTTTACCAAGTAGGAATGGCGTTGATTCCTTGCCTTTGATGCCTTTTTTCATCAGCTTCAACAAGAGCTGACTCAATAGCATTTGTAATTGTGTCATGATCCATAGCAAACTCTTCTGGAATTGGGTTAGAAATAACCATACCGCCATTTAGACCTAGCTCCCACTTCGACTTAATTGCCTTAGCAAGCTCTGCGGGGTCATCCACTCGGTAGTCTACGCCAAAACCACTGCGTGGTGTGTAGAATGCTGGGAATTCATCTGTTCCGAAACCAACAACTGGTACACCATAAGTTTCTAGGTATTCTAGTGTCAGGTTAATGTCAAGAATTGACTTACAACCTGCGCATACCACTGCTACATTTGTATTTGCCAGTTCTTGAAGGTCAGCAGAAATATCAAATGTTTTTTCTGCGCCTCTGTGTACGCCACCAATGCCGCCTGTAACAAATAGCTCAATACCAGCTAGTTCAGCGATAATCATTGTTGATGCTACAGTTGTAGCTCCATCAATAGCTTTTGCTACGATGAATGGTAGGTCTCTACGAGATGCCTTTTTGATTGCCAGACCTGTCTTACCAAAGTATTCTAGCTCTTCGCTAGTCAGACCAGCTTTTAGTCTACCGCCGATGATTGCAATCGTTGCAGGCACAGCGCCATTTTCACGAACGATTTCTTCCACTCGACGAGCTGTTTCGACATTTTGAGGATACGGCATACCATGGGAAATAATCGTTGATTCAAGTGCAACAACTGGCTTTCCAGAGTCTAGGGCTTCCTGTACCTCAGGTGTAATATCAAGATATTTTTTTAGATCCATTTTATATCTCCTTTAATTCTCATATATTGTAGATGCGCATCTGCGCATGTGATAACTTGTGGTGTTCCTTACTATTCAATTCTATTTAATATTGTAAAGGTCTGCCATCATTGCGTTTACTTTAGCTTCACTCAACTCAGGATTGATTGTTGATTCACAGCTAATTGCTAGGGCTGATGCACAGCTTGAAAATGCCAATGTTCTCTTTGGTTCAAAGTTATTGATCCAGCTAAAAACAATCGCAGCCATAAATGCGTCGCCTGCTCCAGTTGCATTGACCATCTTTACTGTTTCTGGCTTAAAGACTTCTCTTTTATCTTCACTGCCGTATACTACGCCATCTTGTCCAAGGCTTATAAACACTTGTTTTACACCTTCATTAAGAAATGCATCGATTGCCTTATAGGCATCATCAATCGTTTCTACTTTTATGCCTGTTAAGGCTTCAGTTTCTATACGATTTGGCTTGATAGTATGAACATAGCTTAGTAGATTTTTTAGTTTCAATGACTTTGCTGCAGACACAGTGTCTACGAAAAAGTCAACATCTTTGAAATTACTAAAAAAAAGATACTCTATTACTGACTGATTCAGATTGGCATCAACAACAACTGCTGCTGCATTTCTAATGAGCCTTGCATTTTTATTGATATACCCCGTGTCAATTTTTTCAGCAATATCCATGTCCGAAAGTGCGAGCTTCATGTCTCCATCTTCATCCATAATACTCATGTAGATCGATGTTGAAGCGTTTTCTAGAACGAGTGCTTGGCTCATATCTAAATCAACAAGTCGACTTTCCTCTAGGATTTTTTGTCCGTATACGTCTTTACCTACAGCTGTCATCATCTTTGTTGACATGCCTAAGCGTGCTAAGTTTTCGCCAATATTTCTACCAACGCCACCTAGTGACATTCTAACAGCTCCAGGATTTGAGTCTTCCAGTCTTAACACATTCTTCGGAAAACCTGTGATGTCAACATTTGACCCACCTATTACAAGGACATATTCACCCTCACTCAAAATGTAGCCTTTACCTTTAACAACACCTTTTTTAGTTAGATTCAATATATGCACCGCAACACTTGATCTCTGAATGCCAAGTAAATCTGCAATTTCCTTTTGGCTGATCATAGGATTTTCGCGAAGCAACTGATATATTTCACGTTCACGATTTGTCATTTCATTCACCTCGTATCTCTTTTCAATTCAATTATACAACATAAGTTTATAAAGTCAACAGTTGTTTAGAAAGTGTAAAGATTCGTTTCTCTCTGTAAAAGCTATCTTCAACGAGGATACTTATGAACACATATAAAAACACTGTTGATAAAGGGCTTCCCTCCAATCAACAGTGTTTAATTTAACAATTAAGACTATATAAACTAGGCCATGTCTTCAAAAGCATCACGGATTCTATCGAGTGCTTCAGACAAAATGTCTCTAGGGCAGCCTATGTTTAGCCTCATGTGACCTTCACCATTTCGACCAAACATCCATCCTTTATTTAAGGCAAGCTGGGCATCTTCTATTATAATTCGCTCAAGTTCTCTGGATGAAATACCATATTCCCTAAAATCTAGCCAGAGAAGGAATGTTGCTTCTGGCTTTCTCATTTTCACTTTGGGAAGTTCACGCTCAAAATATGCCTGAACAAAGTCAATGTTATCTGAAAGATAATTAAGAAGTTCATTGAGCCAGTCTTCTGATTCATTATAGGATGCAATCACGGCTTGAATTGTAAAAGGTGACGGCATCTGATGCAACTTATCAAGCTCTTTTTTAAAGGCTTCTCTAAGCGCATTGTCTGAGATTATAATATTTGAAGCAAATAATGATGCCACGTTAAACGTCTTACTTGGGGCTGTGCAAGTGATAATTTTTGTATTCTCAAGAGCTAGTCTTGCCGTCGGAATATGCCTATGTCCTTTATGTACAAGGTCTTGGTGAATTTCATCAGAAATAATAAGGACATCATTTTCCGTACAAATTTGAATAATTCTCTGTAGTTCATTTTCTGTCCACACTCTTCCAACGGGGTTGTGTGGCGAACATAATATCATAATCTTAGTTTTAGGATCCTTAGCTTTTATTTCAAGATCATCGAAATCCATAACGTATCCATTATCGGTTTCAATAAGGTTATTATTCAAAACTTTTCTGCCTAGTTCCTTCGTTACACTCATGAATGGAAAATATACAGGTTGCTGGACAATAACCCCATCCCCAGGCTCTGAAAATGTTTCAATTGCCAGCCCAATTGCTGGAACGATACCAGCCATGAACATAATCCAGTCTTTTTCTATGTTCCAGTCAAACTTACGTTTCATCCAACCAATGATGGCGTTGTAGTAGTCATCCCTTTGAAGAACATACCCGTAAACACCATGAGTAGCGACTTTTTGCATTGCTTCAATGACTGCTGGAGGACATTTAAAATCCATATCTGCAACCCACAGCGGCAACAAATCATCTTTCCCAAAGTTACTTTCAAGATGATCCCATTTGATCGAGTCTGTGCCTCGACGATTTATGATTTCATCAAAGTTGTAATGAGACATTAACAATCAATCCCCTCTCGTGACAAAACACCTTGACTATAATAATGCTTTACTTCTTTCATTTCAGTGACTAAATCAGCACTTTCAATTAAAATGTCTGGACAATATCTGCCTGTGACTATAACTTCTACGTGCTGTGCACGTTTATTTATAACTTCAAGTAGTCTTTGCGGCTCAATAAACTTTAAATACGTTGCTATGGTCACCTCATCTAAAATTACAACATCATAATTACCCTGTACTAAAATGTTCTCACATTCGTAAAGCCCTGCGTTAGCAAGTCTCGCATCCTCTTCATCTGGCGCTCTGTCAATACAACAGTCTTTGCCAAACTGTATAATTTTAATGTTGTCCATAATGGACTCAATTTTCGTTTCACTGTACTTCATATTTTTTACGAACTGCCCAATATAGACACTTTTTTCCAGCACAAAGTGCTCTGAGTGCTAATCCAAAAGCTGCAGTTGACTTACCCTTACCATCACCTGTGTATATGTGAAAATATCCCTTATTCATATGGCACTCCATTCATCATAAGAACATGCTAATCAAGCTTATTTCGAATATCATTAAGAATATAGAAACCTTTATCGTTTACAAGTTTTTTCAAATCATAGAAGATTGGTTCATCAGTAAGCTGGCTTAGAATTCCACCAGCTTCTTCAATAACAACTTCCATTGCACCTGTATCCCATATCATGGTTCTACCACAATTATAATAAACATCATAGTCACCTTTAGCAATGCGGCATCCCTTTAATGAACTCCCCATACGTGTGACCTTTGCAATTTTGTCCTCATTGCGGTTGATATAGTCCATGCACTTTTGAGATTGATGTGACCGACTTTGAAGAACGTGTAACTTGTCAATTCTTTGAGAAACTTTAATTTGCCGCTTCTCACCATTTTCTTCTATAAAAGCACCATGACCCTTTACGCCGTAGTACATCTCGTCAAAAACAGGGGCATATACAACACCCATTACTACGAGTTTTTCATAGGTCAGTGCAATATTAACCGTAAATTCATCGTTCTTTTTTATAAACTCTTTGGTTCCATCTAGTGGATCTACTATCCAGCACCAAGGATGCTTTTCTGCTATGAAATCATCGACAGATTCCTCAGAAAGAATCGGATACTTCGGAAACTCTTTTTCGAGAATATCAACAATGACATGATGTGCGTTTAAATCTGCCTCAGTTAGCGGTGAGTTGTCGTCTTTGAAATCCACTTCAAAATTGCGACTATACACCTTTAAAATGGCTTCTCCAGCAGTTCTTGCAGCTTCTATTGCCGTTTTTAGTTCCTTATCAAGTGTCATCATATGCGTTCCCACCTTTTATGTTGCTTATTGTTATGTTGTAAAACTCTTATGTCACTTCAATTTTAGTTTTTTGTACCATGAACACCAGCTTGTGCCGGTTCAACAGTTAGTTTAATTGGCACACGGTTCTTCAACTCGTCCACATGGGATATGATCCCAACCGTAAGTTTTTTTTCATGGAATAACTTTTCTAGTGAAGTCATTACTATATCAAGTAGTTCATTATCCAGTGTACCGAATCCTTCATCTAAGAAGAAAAATTCAAGATTCGTACGACCTTTAAGCTGAATTTGAGAAGACAAGGCAAGAGATAGTGACAGAGCTGTCAAGAAAGTTTCTCCACCAGACAGTGTCTTCGTGTCTCGTTTCACCCCTCCGTTGTAATGATCACATATAATGAAATTACCCTTCACATCCAGCTCTAAACTATACCGATGGTTAGTTATGTCCATAAGGCGTTTTGAAGCGTCTAGTGCAATATATTTTAAATGGGTCACTGCAACGTATTCAACAAACTTGTTCCCTCGCACCAAATCTAGAAGGTCATGTACAAGGTCTCCCACTTTTTCGTACTTCTGATATCGTTCAAGTGTCTTTTCAAACTGAGACATTTCCTTTTCAAGAGTCTTTAGTTTCTCAGACAACTGGACTCGTCTTTCCTTCTCCAGTCCTAATGCTTCTTTTGAACGTTGATGTTGATCTTTCAAATCGGACCATTCTTCAGCAGAAAGTTCACGACCATTTCGTTCTTTTTCAAGTTCATTTTTTCTATCTTTTTGAATACTAAAAGAATCAAAGTAATCTTTTAATTTTAGTTTTCGACTCTGCAACTCATTTTTTTTCAATATGTGAGTCTTTTAAAACTTCTATAGATGTAATTGCCGAACTTTCTAGTGCTGACTTCAGTTTTAAGTCTGCATCATCTTTATTTGTCTTTGAAAGAGCATACTTACCATTCAAACTCTCTAGAACCGATTCAAGTCTTCTATAAGTCTCTTCGGTTTTGGTCAAATTTTTATTGAGTTTGTCATAATTCTCTATCAAAGTTTCAAGCTTGTTCAAGGTTTCGTTGTAAATTTCTTCAATAATGGCCTCGCCAATGGTTTTTTTTGATTTCAGACTCATGGTTTTCGATTCTTTCCTTAAGACCACTGCCTTTTTCGACTGTTGACTGCATTTCTAACTGAACCTTGTGGCTTGCCTTTTTCATTTGTTCAAGCTTGTCACGACCTGTTTTAATACTGTTTCTATTAGACTCAAGAGCTTTTTCAATACCAGCCAGTTTATTGTCATTTTCTCTAAGCTTTGCATAACGTGGTTGGTAGGTATATGTTCCATTTACAAGATTAAGTTCTTTTTCTAGCACAGTAAGCTCTAACGCTACCGCTCTTTTTTTGTTCTAGTTTTGAGTTCATTTGAGCTTCTAAGGTGGCTTTTTCCGTTCGGATTTTTCGAAGTTTTAGCTCTATGGAATGTACTTCTGATTCCATTGTTTTCCTAGATTCCACCGACTTGTCAAACACGTCTTTCAACTTAGCTTCTTCTTTATCTATGTTTTTTAAGTCAAGCGCCAATGTTTCCATGTTTTTTTTCGAACAGTTTGATTTTGTCTTCTGAGATACTGTTCATTTTCTCCAGACTATCTTCAAGCTCTGAAACCTGTTTTACAATCAATTCAATTTCAGAAGCATTTTTTTTCAAAATCGAGTTTTCTTTTTCGCCACGTCTCTTCAGCAGCGGACCAATCTGTACCTTGGTTAACAACGGATTTAACATGAACATGAGGATGGTCTTCACTGCCACACAAGGGACATGCATCATCAGCAGCAAGACTATTTGCTAATTTTGTCAGAACAGATTCTGTCCAAAATTCCATACGTTCTTCTTCTGCCTTCTCTAGGTGATTCTTGGCAGTATCAAGCATGCTGTCTAATTCAGAAGACTTAATTTGAAGCTTTTCCAGTCCTAGTTGTAGCTGCTTTTTTTTCTTTATTAAATCATTTTTGGTCTTAAGTTTTTCAAATAAAGAGTCTCTTTCAAGCTTTTTCTGATTCCACTCAGTGTTTAGGGCACTTTTTTTTACCAGGTATTGACTGCAATAGCCTCATTTTCTGGTCTAAGTTGGTCTTTAAAATTTCATGTTCTTTTTTGAAGGTATCTGACTTTTCATTTTCAATATCTAATGATACTTTCGAATTTTCAAGCGACTCTTTTATGGTCTCGATCTCTAGACTTAGCTTTTTTTAGTAGGTCTGTTTGTTTTTTATGGCTTTCTTCCTTTTTAAGCCCATTAAGAATTTTCTCCCGCTCTTCAATCCCAATATTTAATTTTTCTTTTTCCAGGCTTAAGTCACTAATTTTTTTTCTCAGATTCTAAAAAACCTTTTTCAGTAGCGTCAATCAGCTGATTTTGTGAATCATTATCTGTTTTTAGTTTTTTATACACCAGAATTAAAGCTTCCCGCTCTTTTGTAAGAGCTTCAGCCTTTTCATTATGTTCTTTTGCCTTTTCTATTGCAGACTTTTTTAAAATCAAAGCGTCTTTGTCATTGTCATAAGTTTTCATGAAGTTTTCTAAACTGCTTTTTACAGACTTGTATGTTGTTTTTGACTCACCAAACTGCTTTTCAGTTTCTTCAATTTGTTTCCTCAATTCAGCCAAAGTCTCTTCAGATTTTAAACATTGTATATAATAAGGCCAAATTTTTTCTGCTGAATCAGCCAGTTCTAGAAGCTCTTTTTCTGACTCCATTAAAGGCCTTTTATTATTTAGCTCTTCTAACTTTGTCTCTACACTTTTAAGAGCTCCAACAACCTTGTAGAGCCTTTCACCCTCATTTTTTTTCCTTTTCCAAAGCTTTGAATATGCTTTCGAGTTCAGATTCTTTTGACGTGGTTTCCTTAAGTTCAGTCTTTGCTTCTTCAACAATTTCAGGGGTGATTTCTGAATACCTTTTCATCTCCCCTTCCATTTGGAGCATTTTGTTTTTTTTAACAAGGTCCCCCCTCTTTTTTATTTTAATCTGCAAGGCACTTCCGTATGCTTTTAGACTCAGGAGTCTTTCAAGCATATCCCGCCTTTCTTTGCCTTCAAGAGTTAAAAAATTCACTGAATTTCCCTTGAGGTAAAACCACAGATCGCATAAAATCTTCTCGCGTTAGCCCTAGAAGTTCTATTATCTGGTTTGTGACATCTGTTGTTTTGTCCCAAACTTCAACTATAGTTTCATCATTTGTCATCACTTGAAGTCTTGAAAAACTCGTTGAAAGTCCCGTATCCGTACGTTTGAACTTTCTTTCAACCAAAACTTTTCTAGGGCCCTCATCTGTATCAAGGCCAAACAGATAGCTAATAGTCGCACTATCAACCGCAGTATTTATAAACTCATTGGTGCTTCTTGGAATCCCTTTTTGCCCCTTGTGGCCATACAGACTCAAGATTATAGCATCAAGAATAGTTGATTTTCCGCATCCTGTTGGACCAAATATGCCAAAAAGACCTCTCTCTGTAAGTTTGTCAAAATCAATTGTCTGTGTCTCTATGTAACTGTTCAATCCACTGATCTTCAGTCTGATCGGTCTCATGATCCACCTCATCATTCAATATGCTGCCTAATAGAGCCTGTAAGGAGTCACTTGGCTCTACTCCACGTATATGTTCATAGTACTCTGTAAACAAATTCTCAAATCCCTTTTCTTCTGGACGCTCTACCCCTTCTGATTCAGCGCTTTGGTTCATAATCGGCATAATACTGAGAAGGTCGGGCTTTATTTCTTTTAAGGCCTTTATATCTGACTGAGAAAGAACTTGATCAGTATGAATTTCAAGATACACCCACACATTTCTAGCTTTATGTGTTTCGCACTTTTCTAATGCTTCTCCAATACCATAACATTTCCAGACCTCAATAGGCTTAGGTAATGATAATAGTATCTCTTCTGTCTTTAGCTCACCTGAACTCAAATCTTTTTCTACAATCTGGACTGATTTAGAATACGTTATTTCACTTCGGCTGTATTGGAGTGGTGCACCAGAATATACCGCAGGTTTAAATGAATGTTTAACAGACTGAGGTCTATGTAAGTGTCCGAGTGCGATGTAATCTGCTTCCTTTGGTAAATGGCCTGGGTCAACGACTAGGGTTCCACCAATTTGGATTGGTCGTTCTGATTCTGTTGTTTGCCCCCCATAACAAATATATGGCTCACAGCAATGTTAAATGCGTCTTTTGAAAACTGTTCATCCATACCATCAAATATATGTTTTAAACGTTCTGAATAGCTCGCTTGTCTTAACACTTCATCATCACTAATAGATAGTATTTCTCCAAGTCTTCTTTCCGATGGGTATGGAAGTAGTCCGACTTTTAAAGTTTCATCCCCAATTTGAAGTTTATATACATTGTTGCCGAGCCATTTTATACTGTGTTCACCAAATAGGCCTTCATATCCATCCATTTTAGGGTGTCCAGCCAGCAATATAGCCTGCTCAGATGCAAGAGGCCACGCAGCTTGGATTCTATCAGGATTGTCATGATTTCCTGCAATTGCAAATACAGGTCTTTTTCCCTTATTTGATATCCGTTTTAATGATTCATAATATAGCTTTTCAGCTTGTGCTGGCGGATTGCTTGTGTCATAGACATCGCCTGCAATTATAACCACATCGACTTTTTTGTCTTCACAGATCTGGCAAAGCTCATCTAGAAATATTCTTTGTTCTTCTAGTCTACTAAAGCCTTCAAGGTGTTTCCCAAGATGCCAGTCTGATGTATGCAGCACTTTCATGGTATCTACTCCTTCGAAAAAAGACTGGTATAACTTTCGTCACCAGTCTTTCATATTTTAGTTTTATCTTAATTGATCCATTCTGCAATTGCTTCATTTGGAATAGTCAAAATTTCTGCACTGTGTCCTGTTAGAACACCGCCTTTATAGATTACGATGCCTTCTTTAGTTAGATATACATCTTTCCAGTCTTCTGTGACTCCAGACATATCAAAGTCATTTTTTCCTGCATATATTTCTACGTCCGCAAATAAATGAGTAAACGACTCCTGATCTACAGGTAACATTTCTTCTAAACTCAACATTTTACCGTCCTCAAAGCTAAAAGTATGTCCCTCAATATCTCGAATTGATAGATTCGGGAATGATGGATGTGTTAGGTTGAAGTTCAGCACAACTGAGATATGTTTCTGGTCAAGATAAACTATGTCGTAATCTTGTATAAACTTCCAGTCCTTCATGGATTCATGAACATACCTGTTTTTATGCTCCTCAAGTTTCAGTTCCAAATAGAACTCAATGTCTTCTCCATATTCAGCACCATTTAGCTTTGGAAGTACCAATCCATTTGCTGTTACAGTTTCATCTAAGACAAGACTCGTGGATTCAAAACCCTCATCATAAAATAAAATAAATGGTCTTAGTACAGATGACTTTTTACTGTCTAGTGGTGACCAGAGCTCTAAAAACGTTTGTGTTATTTTCTCTAATTCTGTTCCAGGATAAAACTGAATAACATCATTAAAACTTTCAGCAACGAATTTTTCATCACTCCTATGACTGTTCAATTCTACACATGTACTTTCAAGAAAATACTTTTCACGCAACCAATTACGTTTTGATCTCACATTATCTATAACCATGCTGTTGGGATATGTCTTTAAATATTTATCGTGCTCAACAATAAGCATAGCAATATGATTCATTCCATCACGATTGTTAGCTCTGGATCTGTCACGGAGCGTCATTTGAACAAGCTGAATATAGCTTTTATATCCTCACCTATTTCATTGCCAAATCCTTTTTGTAGTTTCCCAAAATCTATCACGCTACATAGTACCCGTTAACGAGTTCAATTTTAAGTCCATTTGCATAAAAGTTCTCAACAGTGTCAATAAACCCTTGATCAGACGCATTTTCTAAAGCTTCCATAGTAAAGACACCTTCAAAGGTCTCCTCTGCTAACGCTTGATATGCAGGACTCAAAATCTCACCATCTACTTGTCCAGCGTATTCAAGAATTTGATCAAGGTATGTTACCAGTGCATAATTGGCTGAATCGATACCAAGATTGCTTATATGATCCATTAGAAAAGCATTTAGTTCTGAAGGATTGACACTTTCCTGTGCCAATGCATCCAGAGCCTCAAGGACTGCTTTTTCATCTCTAATTACAGGGCCTTTATCCTCATCGGCTTTGCCCACTTCATTATTCTCTTCAATTTTTACTATATCAACTTGTTCCTGTTCGTTGTTTTCAGATGGTTCTATCGGTTGTTGACAACCAGTTAACACGAGCAGAAGACCAAGTAAAAAAAATCATTTTTTTCATATGTCCTCCATCAAAACCTGTTCCATATACAGTATAACAGGCTATGAGGTCTTTTCAGTGAACAAATTCATTACATTTCTATATTTAATACGAATTAATCTATTTTTATACTTTCACCTGCATCAAAGAAGTAGATATACGCACCTTTTACAGACTTTCCAAGAAGCTTCGTTAGTGCTTCGGTATAAAGTTCTACTTGAACACGATACGTTTCAGCAACAGCTTTTGTGCCTTTAAGACCTGTAAAATCTGTTTTATAATCTAAAATTACAAGACCGTCCTCTTCTTCAAAATAACAGTCAATAATACCTTGAATCATAACCTTTGAATCCTCTATATCCTTATTGAGTATAAAAGGCACTTCACGATGAACAGCACTTGAAGCCATTAATCGTTCTCCTAGAGAATTTGTAAAGAATCTAGCAATGTTTTGAGCTTTAATCAACTTCACATCTTCAGGTTCTATTAGATTTTTGAGAGCCATTTGCTTGATTTGTTCAGAAATACCTTCAGATGATAAATCTGATTTAAGATCAAGATGCTGCATCACAAAGTGATGAAGTGTTCCAATTTCAGCACCCGTTTTTTTCTGTTTTCCGATCATAAACTTTGGTTTTGGAACAAGTGCTGGAATATGAACATTCGCTCCATCAATACCTGATTTTGAAGCACGTTTCATGTCCGAAACAGATAGTTTAAAGGGCATATTAAGCTTTACTGCTTCTGGGTACTGCCAGCTTAAGCGTCGATTTATTTCGTTTTTCCATTCAGTTTCTTGATCAACTTTAGGTATATCTATAGATGCACCTTTTTCATTGGTTGTGTTCATGCTGTTTGTACTCTCATCAGTGTTTTCTTTAGAATCTGCTACTACAATTTTAAGCCCTTGTTGTAACAAGTCATCTTTTCTGACAACTTGTACATGCCAGCTGGTTTTGCCATAGTCAGAATCACCAAAAACAGGCATTTCACTCAGGTCTCTAAGGGGTTGACCATCTGGATGTCGGCTAATTATTGAAGCGACCCAGTCCATATAGGATTTACCACTTGATAGATTGTATAATGACGCACCCCGCATCCACCTTCTTAAGTCTGAATCAAATCGACCCGTAGAACCCGTAATTATAAGCTTGTCTACAGCACGTGTTAATGCAACGTATAATATACGCATTTCCTCAGCAAGGCTCTCTGCCTTCAACTGTCGTTTCATGATCATTTGCGGGAGACTTTCACTATAATATCGTTTTTCTGGATCTGTGTATCTTAAACCGACGCCGTATGTTTTATGCATCAGAACCTTGTCATATGTGTCTCTTAAGTTAAAGTTTTTACCAGCGCCTGCTAGGATAACAATCGGGAACTCGAGGCCTTTTGATTTGTGAATACTCATAAGCCGAACCACGTCTTCACTTTCCCCTATTGTTGATGCCGTTCCCATGTCACCACTAGATGCTTTTAACTTTTCAAAGAAACCAATAAACTCAAATAAACCACCCGAACCAAGTCTTTCAAACTGTCCAGCTTTATCAATAAGAAGTCTTAAGTTAGCCTGACGTCCCGTCCCTCCGGGCATGGCTCCCACATAATGATAGAATCCAGACTCTATCATGACGTTCCAAATGAATTCATCTAAAGGCCAAATACGTTCATTTTCCACCCAAGTGTGCAGTTTTTTTTCAAGAAATACTTGTACTTTAAGGGATAGGGCTATATCAAGGTCGCCAGCTGCTTTAAACACCTCAAAGAAACTCAAACTTTGGTCAATTAACCGAATTTGAATGAGTTCATCTACTGCAAAACCTCCAATAGGAGACCTAAGCACAGTTATAAGTGGCAAGTCCTGATGACTATTGTCTATTAGTTTGAGCAGGGCCATAAAGATTTCGATTTCCAGAGCATCAAAATACCCTCCACCCACGTCAGAGTATAGCGGTAGACCGTACTCTGCAAAAACATCTCCAAAGGCTTGTGACCACGACCGTGTCGCCCTTAATAGCACAACGATGTCTTTGAGCCTGGCTGGTCTTATTTTCCCTAGCTTAGGGTCATAAATATCCGTGTCTATTAAACCTTGAACACGCTTTGCAACTGCATGGGCTTCTAGTTCAACCTTTTTCATTTCCAGTAAGTCCTGGTCTTCTAAACTGTCATCCGCACCAGAATCTATAACAATGAGTTCAAGTGGTTTTCCTTCAACCTCTTTGAAAGTAAGACCTGGGTAAAGCTTTGCGTCATCATCGTACGTCATTTCACCAAATGACTCTGACATTAGCCTTTCGAATATATAATTAATGCCCTCAAGAACTGATGGTCTAGAGCGGAAATTCATAGCCAAATCAATTCTTCTGCTTAAAGCGGATTCACTCTTTTCATATGTCCTGTATTTTTTTTCCAAAAAGAGTGTAGGATCCGCAAGTCGGAATCTGTAAATACTCTGCTTTACATCACCTACTAAAAATAGGTTGTCTTCACTTCTAATACGCCCAATAATAGTCTCTTGAACAATATTGGAGTCCTGATATTCATCTAAAAATATAAACTTAAATTGATTTCTGTATGCAGCTGCAATCTCATCATTTTTTCAAAACTGAAATTGTAAAATGCTCAAGATCATTAAAATCAAGAAGGTTTTTTTCTCTTTTTGCAGCCATGTAATTTTTGTGGAATCTTGCTATTATGTCATGTAAAGAAGCCATCATGGGCTCTAGTGTCAACATTTCTTCAGCATGACGCGCTTTGTCTTTTCGAGTGATCATTGTTTTTATAGGATCAATGACTTTTTTCTTTAAAACATCTCTTATGGCTTTGGCTTCATCTATTAGCTCAGGATTCATAGATTCCTTGTCTGCCTTTTTTATGCTTTTTAACCTTACAAATTTAATCTCAGACAGAGCTTCATACAAGGCGTCAAAGCTTTCGTCTACAGCGACTTGAAGCACCCGGACCAGTTGTAAATCCTCAGTAAAGGTTTCTAAATAAGGTATAGGCCCATCTGGCATTTCGCAAATTCGCACACCTTCACGAATAACGTCTTCAGCCATTTCAAGGTCATGTCTTACAAGATCAAGGAGCCCCATCATCCATTTACTGTTATCAATTTCCTGTGCTTCATGGTAGTTGTTTGCTTGTGAATTTAACCATTCCAGTGGTTCTGGCTGACTTTGAATGAAAAAATACAACTTCATTAAGAGTTCTTTAAGAGCCTCGTCGGACCGATTTGTGCCGTAGGATTCAACCAGTTTGAAGAAGGCTTCATTTTCTTCGTCGTAGGCTTCCTCCATGACCTCTTCAAGGGCAGATTCCAGCATAAGACTTAATTCCGAAGTGTCTCCAATTCTAAAAGCTGGATCTAAGTCCACTTCATAAAAATAGTGACGCACCACATCTATACAAAATGCATGAACCGTCATAATGTTTGCTCTATGAATCAGTCCGATTTGCCTTCTGAGGAACTGTTCATTCTCTGCACCATCAGCCACCAGCTTTGTGAGTGCATTCATCACACGTTCTCGCATTTCACCTGCCGCTGCATTTGTGAAGGTTACAATTAATAGTCTGTCTATATCTATTTGGTCTTCAACAACAAGTTGAATGATTCTTTCAACTAAAACTGCTGTTTTGCCTGATCCAGCCGCTGCAGAAACGAGAAGGTTTGCATTACGGCTTTCAATGGCCGCCTGTTGATCTGTAGTCCAATTAGGCATTGTCCTTCTCCTTTCTGTCATGTTTGGCCTTTGAGTCCTCACTTAATTCACTACGAATATCGTCAAGTACTTCTGTGTCCTTTTTCTTTTTCATATATCTGAATTTATTGTTTTCGAATAACTGGTCAAATTGGCAAATGCCTTTATACGGACAATAATCACAAGAGGTCATGCCACTGTATCGACATGGTTCAATTTTAACTTTTCCACCGACAATTTCTTGGCCTATATTCGCCATTAAAGACCTGACATGTTCAATTAACAACTTAAAGTCGTCAGCTTCCACTGCTGAAGATCTTGATGAAACATCGCCGTCTTTTTTCAGCTCCACTGGAATGACTTCAGATTTCCCACCAGGTTCTAGGGTTTCATCTATGGCACAAATGACATTGACATCTTTGACAGTTAAACCGTCCATTCTTAGTGCCTGTCGAATTTGAGACTCAATTGATTCTGGATTATAACCATCCGATTCCACCATTGGGTCATCGATCTTAAAGTAGAACATACCACTAGGAATAAGAGCGTCCGCCTTCAAGTAATGGGCATTCTGAATAACAGCATCAAGATATACAACAAGCTGTATTTGAAGACCATAAAACACATCTGATAAGTGGAACTTTCTACTTCCAGATTTGTAATCAACGATCTTAACATACTTCTCTTCACCGTCATCATATACATCTATACGGTCAATTTGACCTTCTAGGAATATAGTTTCCCCACTTGGCAGTTCCAAAAGTATAGGTGGCACGGAATCTGGTCCTCCACCCTCACGAAACGCAAGTTCATAAGCAGAGGGGGCAAACTTGCCCGACTTTATTTGGTCTGTAATTGTCCAGGCTGCGCGTCTTCCTACACGTTTTATTCTTTTAATAAGGTATTCATAACGTTTGGAGCTTTCGAATATATTGTGGCCATAACCAGATGCAACATCATCAATAATTTTGTCTATAATTCTGTCACTGTCTTCTCTGGTGATATTACGCCAGCTTAGTTTTTCTTGGTCAAGCATATAACTAAACCGCTCAACAGACTCGTGGTATATGGTTCCTAAGTCTGGTAATTCTATTTGATATAACTTTCGCTCTTCTGGTTTTAATCCATATGAAACAAAGTGGGCAAAAGGACACTGAACATATTTTTCAAAACGGCTTACACTGCTTTTAAGAGGTGTACCGTACAGTTTGCCAGCTAATGATTTTCCAATAGAGCTTACCTGATTCTTGTGGTCATAGCCAACTTCAACCATGTCATATCGTTCTTGGTATGTACTACTTTCCTTATACCAGCTTTCAAGGGTATCCCAGAATGGCTCCGTCTTGTCGGTATCTTTTAAAATACGCTTCGTTTCAATTAATGATTGCAATGTTGCTTCAGGTGTTGACACTTTTTCCATGTCTACTGGCAGGTGGGTAATAATGTCTGTTATAACCTTCAATTTAGGAAGGATTTTTTTTCATACGTTCAATATAAACTGAAGGTCTTAAACCTTTGCCTTCATTGTCACTCATGGCATAGCTAACAATTAAATGTTCACTTGGTTTGGCCAGTGATTGGTATACAGAAAGCTGTTCTTCTTCAGACAAAGTTTCGTAGTCGGACTTAAACTTCATTCCTGAGTCTTTTAGAAATACTTTGTCAGCGTCACTTAGAATCCCACCTGTTTCACCAATTCCAGGCAGTTTCCCATCATTAACACCCACAACAAACAATGCTTTAATGTCATGACTTCTGCTTCTTTCTAGGTTACCGATTAAAACCCTGTCCTTTGCAGGAGGAATAATGCCTATTTCAGTTGATGCAAACCCAGTTTCAAGAAGCTTTATATAGTCTTTCAAAGCAATTTCATCTTCACCGATCAGTTCTACAAGCTGATCTAATATTTCTAAAGTCGCATTCCAAACTTGTGCAGATTCATTTGCTTGGTCAAGAAGACCTTTTTCAAACAAGCCTTCAGTGTAGTCCGTCAGACTTTCATGAAGATCTGATCTTTCTAGATGATTAAAGAGTTCAATAGATATTTGTTTAATAGTCTTTGCTTTTAATAACGGTTTTCTTAAAGGTTCTAGATTGGAGATCCACTCACTTCTAATAGCTTCAATCTCTTCTATTTCTTCTTCTTTGCCCCTCGTAAAAGGTTTCCACCATGTCCCTCTTTTAATGCCGTAAGCTAAAGCATAGTTTTCTAACACTTGAGAGGACTCTGTATCAATACCACTTAGGCCTGTCTTTAAAATTCTAAATGCATCTTCGTACCTGTAACCATACGCAAAGAACTTTAAAAGCCCTAAAATATATTGAACAAGAGGGCTATTCATAACACTACGCTTTTCATCTAGGAAAAATGGAATATTCATAGAGGTGAATGTCCGTTTAACATGCATACTATAGTCTCGAATATCGGGCGTTACAACTGAAATATCACGCCATTTATAGCCCTTTTCTCTTGCCATTTTAACAATGTCTCGACCTACACGCTCAATTTCAGAGTGGCGTGTTTGACATGCAAGTATTTGAACTGAGTTTTGTTCTTCTGTCATAGGCGTAAAGGGGTATGCAAAAAGTTCCGTTGCCACATGCTTTATGGCCTTGCTACCTTCAAATACATCACGACTCTCAATATCTCGATTCTCACTTGTAAATTGGGTATGCAAAACATCATCTTTTATTGTTATAAGATTCTTTTCTACTTTTACGCCTGCTTCAACAGCCATATCGTTTAACTTTTTTAAAAGTCTTCTCTGTTGAATTAAACAAATCCCTATCGGTGGCACTTCTGTCAGGATCATATGTAAGGGCAATCGTCATATAAGGGGCATGACGCATGAGTTTTTCAAGCACAACATACTCCTGCTGTGTGAAACCATTAAAACCATCAATCCAGATTTTCATATCTTTTAAGAAGGTTGCTTCATCTATTTTGTCTATTAATAGGTCTAGAACGTCTTCATCGTCAAAATAAGCTCCTGCCATTTGGTCATTGAATGCTCTATATAAAGTTGTAACGTCTTCAAGTTTTCTTCTTAGAAGACTGTCTTCTAGGCCTTCAAGCTGTCTTTCCATGTCAGCTTCTGTGACTTGAGCACGTTTCATTTCTGCAATAAGCCTGTTAAATGACTCCATGAAGCCACTTCGTCCTGCCATACGTCCGTAAACCTTTAAGTCAGCCGCATGTTTCTCAAATATTCTACGAAGAAGCATTGTTTTACCCAGTTCACTAATTTGAACCCGATCTGTTGCACCTGTTTCTTCAAAAACTCTATGTGCAAGTCTTTTAAAACTTAGAACGTCCATATGTATATGTCCATGCTGTCCCATTTTGTCCATGAAGTCTGCACTGGCTTCAAGTGAATACTGCTCTGGAATTAGCAGGATTAAATTGTCAGTTTTCTTGTTGTCATAAGCGGCAGACATTTCTTTTAGAATTCTGTGGCTTTTACCAGAGCCCGCACGCCCGACTATGAATCTTAGCATTTGATCACCTCTGTGATATTGGTTTGTAAGATAAAAAATATGTTAGTCTTCTTTTAGATTGTACCATACAGGTGTTCGGTTTTGGGGTGGTGTAGGGATATTTTAAGTAAAGAAAACTCCCTGTACTTAATCTAGTGGAGAGTATAACTCAGATTAAATAGAGGGATAGTTTCAATTTATATTTAGTTAATATAAATTTTCTAGATACTGATGTTATTTTGCTGTGAAAATATGATTAGTTCAACATCGTTTATACTCATTTTAATCCTCTTTTCCTGTTATCATTTGAAGAAACTTGTCTAACGTCCATGTTTCAATAACTTTCGCATTTCCCATATAGCCATAATTCATTTCTGTTCCATATATTTCTAGTAGTTCGAACCCTAGAGTATTAGCTCTATTAACATCTGACTTCTCCATTATTTCGGATAAAGTATAGGCTTCTCTATACATGTTCTCGGTGTAAACATCACGTTTAAAACTGACGGTCAAAACATCTCTGATTTCTTCTGATATTTCATAAACCGACATATAAATGGAGTAGTGCTTTTCTTCATTAGTGGTTTGTGGGATCATTTGTGAAACACTCTCAATAACTGACTTTAATCCTTCGAAATCAATCACCTCATGTGGAGACTTTAAGTAGATTAGATTGATGTCATAATCCCCTTCATACTTATCAATCAGATCTAATGGATTATGTATTAATGAGGTATTATATATTTGCTCATGCCGAGCATCATCAGAGCCATCAGAATGAATAAGACCTGTAGGTGCTGTAAATTGAACCATTACATTTTCTAAGTCGTGTTCTTTAATCATGTCTTCAACCAATAAACTTATTTCTCTTTGAGTCACAATTGATAAGTACTTATCATGACTCCTATGTCTTTCTGATAAGAACTTTAACTCTGGTTTTTCTACAGGACTGCAGATCACTGTGCCACTGTTTAAGCCATGCTCATCTGCATCTTTGTAGAACATGGAATAAAATCCGCCATACACAGTAAATTCTTCCCCATACTTTTCATATAAGTTCTTGGCCACTCTGTCAGACGTCTCTCTTCTAAGTCCTCCATAATCATTCGTCTGGTATGAAAACTCCACATCTGATTCATGTAGTTCTATAAGCATTTCATCTCGATTATATGGATGCGCTTCGATAACGGACTTAACTATACTTTTTGCAGATTTAGGAAATGTTCTGAGCGTCACAGCAATCTTTTTCTTATCTTTGATTGGCATTACTTTGAAAATCTCGTCAAATACTTCCACATCAAGGTTATCTACGATATACTCCATTGGTTGCTCATCATCTGTAAACATGAAGTAATCAACATGCAGCGACTTCGTATAAAGCTCTAAGTTTCCATAAACTTCATCAAATGTAATATCATCTTTCCGATATTTATCCATCACTGAACCGTGAAGTTCAGCGCTCGCTACTGTCATAACCGCCTGTGGAAACGTACTTGATCCAATTTCTCCAAACTTCTGCGCAAGAAGTTGATTGAGACTTTTGTAATCCTCGCTAAATTTCTCAAAGATCAGATCATTTTCAATTAGATAGTCATACTCCTCTTTCATATTTGTCTTTAGACTTTCAACTCTGTGGCTTTCTTTTATTTCTGTTTGAATAGCTATATCTCTCATATGAATTTGTGTATCTGAATATTGACTATTATCATTAACTTTTAGCAATAACAAAGCCATCACCACTATTACTATTACGACTGAACCTCCGCCTTTTTTCTCTTTTTTTACTCATGTTTGCTCCTATCTTTCTGTTTGCTTGACCACTTCTACTAAAACAAACGTCTTTCTCATCCCTTATTTTAGCGTGATCTATTCACTAACTGATTACACCAAATATTTTTACTCTTAGCGCTCACTTTCATTGTTGGGATTTGGTTTCCACTATCCTTTTTACTACATAAATCCAGTGTATTGATGTAGATTGTATTTTACTTAAACTTAAATCCTATCAGCACAACCAAATCAATAATACCATATCCTGTTAACAAATTACATATATTGGTTATTTTTCTGTTTTGAATAAGAACTCGACATATTTAATGTGTCTCCAAACTCTTAATTGAACCATTTTTCGACAATTTCGAAGCCGTCTCTTTTCCAACAAGTTTTTTTGCATTCATCACATATTCGAGACTTCTGATACCGATCGCTGTGATACATTGCAAACGCAAGAAACTCCCGTATCACTTTATAAAGTGATACGGGAGTTCTAAATAATCTTTTTTACTATTCAATTATGCTAATACATTTCTAAAATACCCTACCATTAACGCTTCTGCTTCTGACTTGTTCTTTTCAAGCGCCTCTGACCAATTTGATACCCCTTGTTCAGAAACATAGGTATTCATCGCCTGAATTAAAGCTTGGATATTCGAACCCGTAATTGTGCCGTTGTTGAACTCCATGAAGTCAATTGCATCACCGCCGGCATCAAAGTATAGGTTATTTACGCCATCACTTGTAGACATTTTATAATCTAACCATGAATCACTTGCGTTTTTGAATATCATTTCCTTAAAATTGCCATCAACGATAATCTTGTCAAAGCCTTCGTAATCATCAATTTCGTCTACACCAAATTCACTTTCTATCATGTAGATATCATTTCCAGCTTCGCCCAAGAGTTCATCGTTACCTTTCCCACCATATAGTATATCGTTTCCTTCATCACCATATAAGACATCATCACCTTGACCACCATAGATAGTATCATTCCCTTGGTGTCCATAGATATAGTCATCATCACCATCACCATACAAAGTGTCATTGCCTTGGAATCCATAAATATAGTCATCACCTTCATTACCATGAATGACTACATCTGAAACATTAAGACTAGATATTAAGTCATGTCCCAATCCACCTGATATTTCATTAATGTTAAACAAGGCTAGTTTATCATCATTCACTGTTGGTTCTCCTAAGGTTAATTTAGTATTAATCATACCTTTTAGACTAATGGATTCATTTCCAATCTTAAAACTAATGTTATCACGTTCAACATCGTCAATTATAAACGAATATTGTGGCTGTCCATTTCTATCTATTGAGAATCCGTTCCCAGATGGACTAACTACTACTTCAGACTTTGGAATATCAATAACGAACTCATACTTCTCATCCTTGTCGAAGTCGCTTAGTCTTATATGTGGTTGGCCATACTCCATATGCTTGAATATCTTAGCATTGCCAGCTTCAACATCACTAATTAAGTTTTGAGCCATTGATGAGTTAGAACAATCAATTCTTGACAACAACTCATAAAGTGATGTTGACGCAGGAGTTGGTAACCCCGATGGCAATGGTGGTAATTCTATTCCACCTGGTAGTGGTGGCAGTCCCATTCCTCCTGGCGGTAGTGGCAATCCGCCAGGTATACTTGAACCCTCCTCACTGATTGTCATGTATGTTATCTGACTTAACTTAAGAGCTTTGTTGGTTTCATCATAGAAGTTCTTGATTGTTACAGCTGTTCCACCATATTGATCAACCACTTGAAGTTCATTATCAAGCACCCTTACATTTTCACTTGTTAAGTCATATAAAAGATTTAATGTATCTGATGCTAGATCACTTGATGTCAAATCAACTACTATGTGCCCATCTGAAGTAGAATTTATAGAATAATAGTCTTCTCCGTCTCCACCTACTAGAATGTATTGTCCCTGATCAATATCTATGCTATCGTTACCCGCTTCGCCATAAACCTCATCCTGACTTCCATCAGAATTACTATACTTCAAATTAAAGCGATCATTGCCATCGTTTCCATGGAAAATATCAGTTCTATTTGTGCAATCTTGACTATCAAATCTATCAGGATTCGTAGTTCCTTCTACAAGGTTTGGACCACTAGGCAAATTATCCCCAGCAATGTACATAGCTAGCTCTGAACCTGATAAAACAGTACCATCATCAAACTTAAGGCTTAACCAATCAGTTACAGAATCACTCTTCTCAAGAAGAATTCGATTCGTAGTGCCTTTCACCCGAATATCTGTTTGTGTTTCATGTACTAAGACTTCCAGCTGGTCCTTGCTTAGATTCTCAGCGTGAATAATGATATTGGCGTCAGTCGATGGACGGTAGAAACTTACTCGATCATCACCAGAATCCATACCAAGTTTAATTGTCTTGGTTCCATCCTTAACATATATCGCATCATTTCCTAAACCACCATCGATGTAATCAGTTCCAGTACTCGTGTAAATATCGTCTTCACCCGAACCACCGTATAGCTTGTCATCGCCAGATCCACCATTAACATAGTCGTTTCCATCTCCACCATAGATGGTATCAGCATCATAACTTCCCTTTAAGTAGTCATTTCCATTACCACCGTAAAGTACATCATTACCATAGCTTCCATAGAGCTTATCGTTTCCTTCATCACCATAAAGAACATCATTACCTGACTTGCCATACAGTTTATCTGAATCTGCTCCACCGTGGATCTCGTCTTCGCCATTACCACCATTTAGGTAATCACGACCTTTTCCACCATAAAGGATATCGTCTCCGTTATCTCCATAAAGTCTGTCATCACCATCGTCACCTGACAGATAGTCTCGCCCTTCATCGCCACGTAAAACATCATCATCTGAGCCACCGTATAATCTGTCATTGCCTTTTCCGCCAGTCAGCTCATCATCACCTGAATCACCGTGTAATTCTGCATTGGAATCGGTAATACTAAATAGTACATCATCACCGCTTCCGCCATGTACAGACGAATCGCTATTTGCGAAAATATTGTCAGCTCCATCTGTTGGCGCGTTATTGCTAACTATCGTTTGCCAAATTTCATCTAACTTCACAGAAGTATCTTTGAAGATAATATCCGTTACTAATTGCGAATTACTAAACTTAATAGTTTTCGTTGAATCATCACTAACCCTTTTGATTGCAACACCATCGGCAGAAGCATTAAAAACAAATTCATCATAATCCATATTAACAAAATTCATCTTCACTTTTGTACTTGGACCATATGCCGATATATCTATATTCTCAATATCATATGAATTCATATCAACGTCAATAATAGCTTCAGTATTATTACTTGAAGCATCTCTCAGTACAAGCTGTGCTAGAGTCGACTGACTACAATCCAACTGTCCTAAAAGATCTATAAGAGATATGGATTCATTATTACCATTCTCTGAATTCATATACTCAATAGTTCCTAGTTTTAATGTGCTTGAAGCCTCATCATAGAAATTACTCACATTTACAAATAAATTTGCGTATTTATGCTTAAGCTTAATAGTATCCTCTACAATTGAGATATCAAACGCATCTAGTGCATGTCTAGAAATATCCAAGGTATCTGACTTAGATTCAGTTGAATCAAGATCAATATTAACGTTTCCGGTTGGGAAGCCAATTCTATAAATATCAGATCCATTTCCACCATTAACGTAAACGTTCTTGCTATCTATATTGAAAATATCATTTCCATCTCCACCATAGGCTTCATCTGCACTCCCATCAGAATTTCTGTCACGTAAGTAGAACTCATCTACACCGCCAAGTCCATAGAATTTATCGATGCCTTCTGTACTCTTACTCGAATTAAACAAGTCTTTACCATCAGTTCCGAATACGCTATTTGGTGCCAGTTGATCAATGTTGATTTTCTCCATAAGATCAGACCCTTGAATCAATTCACCACTTTCAAACTCAAGTTTCATCCATTGATCAACTGGAGAATCAATGTTGAATACTAGACTATCAGGCGAATCCACTAAGGTAATTGAAACAGATTTTACAGGATCATCAGAAACTTTAATTATCACATCTTCCTTATTTAAATCTAAGAACTTAACTTTCATATTATGTTCATCGACCCATCTGAATGAACTGATAACATCTTTACCATAGCCTCTTCCAAACATAATCGTTTTTTCGCCCTCAGCCACTTCTATTGTGTCATTACCACTACCAGAGTCAATCGTGTCAATGCCACTTCCAGAAGAAAGTGTGTCATCACCTGCACCACCATATAAATAATCGCTACCGTCTCCACCATTTAGTTTATCGTTTCCAGCGTATCCGTACATTGTGTTGTTCATTTTAAAATGACCGTATAAACTGTCATCTTCCTTAGTACCAAACGATGTGATCATTGATAACTTTTCAATAACCTTTCCAGAATCCCAGACGGTACCATCAGCAAAACGTATGCTACTGAATATTGCATCGGCTTGTTTCTCACCAGGGAAGGCCAAAAAGTCCACAAAATTAGGCAGTATTAAGGTGTCACCTGTTGACTTCACAGTCATTTCAAGCGCACTCGGACCGTGTGACATTGCTACATTCCAAGTTAGATCGTCTGGATTTATATCAGCAAAATGTATTGAGTCATTAACTATGTCACCATCAAGTGATTCACGCACAGCTATCTCTTTATGTCCAAAACCTTTTTCGACGGTGTGCGTCTTGACATCTGAGAAGTAGTTCTTAACAGCTTGTGAATCCCAATGTTCTCCATCAGCAAACTCAATTTCTGATGTTCGAAGTGTAGAATCATACTTAAACCACAAATTACCTTCAAACTGTCTGCCTGTTGGGGTCTTGCTGAAAACATCGACTCTGCCCCAATTGTATTCCAGTTCAATGTCTGAACTGTTGAATTCTGTGAACCTGATTAGCAACTCAGTGTTTTCTTTGATTTCTAGTGAATCATACCCAAAGTCACTATTCAGTTCTAAAATGCTCTTATCTGCGTTAGATATAACTCGGTCGCTATCTTGGCCTGGTCGGAAGATTGTTTCATGTGTTCCACTTTGTTCAAGTTTATCGTCTCCAGTGCCACCATCGAGAATGTCATATCCACCTTTACCAACCAAGTAGTCATTGCCACCATTTCCCTTAATATGATCGCTAAGGTCTACACTTCCTAAAATTGCATCTTGCTCATCTGTACCAATTTGCTCAATAACTACTGGCATGTTCTCTGACTCTGCACCACTCCAAATGACTTCATTTGCAAAATTGAATGTGTATCCATCGCGAATGTCGTGTCTACCATTAAATAGGATGCTATCTCCTGTTTTTGCATTAAGTAACTTGAGGCCTGCATTTGTCATTTCCAACTTCACATCTTCTGCATTTGTATCAGTTAAATCAAACTGACAGCTATCTAAATGTTTGTAATACCCGTCATAACGAAGTATCATATCGCCAAAACCGCTTGCTAAATCAACGGTTTTACTCTTTAGAATCTCAGAGACTTCTCGTTTCACATCCTCTTTTGACCAAACGACACCATCAGAAAACTCAACTTTTTTCACAAAATCGTTTCCATACTCAGAGTAGAAGTAACTTGAGAATATCAACTCATCATCAGAATCAGTGACTTTCATTATTAAGTCAGATTGACTCGTTTCACTCAACCTAAACTCAACATCAGTAGACGCTATGTCAATGAATTTAATAACATCATCCCGTTTATTATAACCATAGTCTGAAATTCTGTCTTTTCCGAACCCTTTTTCAAACAGATAAAGGTCGTTTCCGCTTCCACTCTTTATAGTGTCATTACCTGATCCCGGAAGTATTACATTATCCTCAGAGCCGCCTGTTATTTGATCATCATTTTCAGTTCCAAACTTAACATTTTGCGTTGCAATGCTGTAGATTTGATCACCAGATAGTTCCGTTCCATCAGCGAACTGAAGTTTTTCCACTCTATAATCAGAACCTTTGATATGATCTTTCAATAAAAGAGCGTCATTGCCTGAGTTGCTTTTAATCAGTATATCTGTATATCTCTCCCCAGCAATTTCAATAGTGACATCATTCTGATTGAGGTCTTTAAGTACTACAGTATCAACACTTGTATCCCCCCTCAACATAATCAAATATTGCATCTAATCCTGAACCACTCTCAAATATGTATATGTCCTTGCCTTGACCACCTTCATAGTAATCGTTACCAGCACCATCAATAATAGTATCGTCTCCAGAGCCAGCAAATACTTTGTCATTGCCAGAACCACCATCAAGTGTGTCATTG
>JDSF01000281.1_pt1 | contig 26804 bp, 35 predicted proteins | sample 199441 | NCBI WGS metagenome assembly JDSF01 (sample SAMN02592751, study PRJNA231836) | bioreactor metagenome | isolation source: continuous culture bioreactor denitrification-DNRA | place: Germany: Bremen
CTTAGAGCAATTAGAAGCAAACAATTATGAGAATGAGGATATATACTTAGATATACTCACAAGATGGAAAAGTGGTGATTTCAGCAAGGCAGATAAGGATCACAACAAGGTTTGGAGATTGCTTGGTGGTGAAATTGGGAGAGCGACAGGTGTAGACTGGTCAAGTGTTCCGGACTGGGCGGAATAAAAGATAATGTAGCAAGCTATTACAAGGTAATTCTATATAGCTTGCTTTTTTATGTTCATTTTTCGGTCAAAATGACCATATTTCGGACACTCGCATTCACATAAGGGTTACTCAACACTAATTAGAAAAGGACTTAAGTCTCTTGACTATACTATTCATTGTGGGTGGTCCACGCAGACCTAACCCACATCCCATATTCCCGGAGAAGGCTGTCCCGGCCTTCTCCACTGTCTTTTGGGATAAGCAACGCCAGGTTGCGTGAATGGGACTATACAGATACAGGGATGGTGTGACATGAAGGTCAAAAAAAGCGATAATTACGGCAGCTGGGTTAGGAACACATTTTCTGCCTGCCACAAGAGCAATACCAAAAGAAATGCTACCAGTTGTTGATAAACCGGTCATTCAATACATCGTTGAAGAAATTGTCGAAGCGGGAATTGAAGAGATCCTTATCATCACTGGAAGAAATAAAAACATGATAGAAGATCATTTTGATCATGCTGTTGAAATTGAAACGACACTTAGAGAAAGACATGATGATGAGCTTCTAGAGTCAACACTGAGTCTATCGAATCTGGCAAACATTCATTTCATACGTCAGAAGAAAGCCCTGGGTTCAGGTCATGCACTACTTATGGCAAGAGCGTTTGTCGGCAAGGAACCATTTGCAGTTTTATTTGGTGACGAGCTGGTGGATTCAGAGAATGAACCCTGTATTAAGCAGATGATGAATGTGTATGAGTCAGTCGAACATTCCATACTTGCGGTGAGAGAGCAGCCTTTGTCAGACGTTAAGGATTACGGTGTGATTGATGGCACGCTGAATGAAGATGGCCTCCACGAAGTCAGACGTGTAGTAGAAAAACCCGAGGAATCAAACGCACCATCAAACAAAACAATAGTAGGCAGATTTGTTCTTCGACCAGAGATTTTTGATTATATCGAAGCTGTTTATGAGAAAAACGAAGAAGATGTACCACTATCAGATGCCATTTCAATGTTGGCGCATGACCAACTGGTGTATGGTATGGAGTTTGATGGCAAGCGCTATGATATAGGATCGAAAACAGGTTATGTCAAAGCGACGCTTGATTTCGCACTGAAGCGGGATGAAATGAAGCAGTCAATACTAGAGCAAATGAGTACGGTTGTACATGAACATAGACAAAATGCTTAATGATGTGATTGATGGGGGGAAGTAGAATTGGAAAGCATTTATAACGCATATTTAGAGGAAATGCGGATTAAATCAAATCATACTGTGTTTTACCCACTGCTAAAGAGAATCATTGATATCTGTGGTGCGATTGTAGGCTTATACTCCTAGCGCCATTATTCATTGCAGTTGCAGTAGCGATTAAGCGGGAAGATCCGAAGGGAACGGTACTTTTCGAACAAGAACGTGTAGGGAAGAACGGCAAAATTTTTAAGTTCTATAAGTTTAGATCGATGGTTCATAATGCTGAGGAGCTTCTTGAAAGCTTGATGCATCTTAATGAAGTAGATGGGCCGGCTTTTAAGATTAAGGATGATCCGAGAATAACTAAGGTTGGTAAGTTTATTCGAAAGACTTCAATAGATGAACTGCCACAGCTCATTAACATTCTTAAAGGTGAAATGAGTTTTGTAGGTCCTAGACCGCCACTTCCGAGAGAAGTTGAACAGTATGATGCTTATCAGATGCAACGATTAAAGGTTAAAGGTGGACTCACTTGTTACTGGCAGATTGGTGGTCGTAACGAAACGACCTTTGATGAGTGGGTTGAGTTGGATCTTAAGTATATTGAGGAAATGAATGTGTTAATTGATTTAACTCTAATACTTAAGACTATGAAGGTTTTTGTTGGTGATGATACAGCGGCTTAGTACCGCCTCGAATATGGGATAAAGAGGAGTTTGTAATGAGAAAGAAAATTGCACTTATAACAGGGATTACAGGACAGGATGGTTCATACTTAGCAGAATTTTTTATTGGATAAAGGTTATGAAGTTCACGGCATCATTCGTCGTGCAAGTTCATTTAATACGGGAAGAATTGATCATCTTTATAAAGATCCACATTTAGCGGATGTTAGCCTTTTCCTACACTATGGTGACATGACAGATACGAGCAATTTAAATAGACTTCTTGAGAGAATTAGACCGGATGAAATCTATAACTTAGCAGCTCAAAGTCATGTTGGTGTTTCATTCGGATCGCCTGAGTATACAGCTGATGTAACTGGTATTGGTACATTAAGGCTACTTGATGCTATTCGTGATTCCGGCATTAATACAAAGTTCTACCAAGCTTCAACTTCTGAGCTTTACGGTGGCCTTCCTGAAACAGCACCACAAAGTGAAAAAAACTCCATTCTATCCAAAGAGTCCATATGGTGTAGCAAAGCTTTATTCGTACTGGATTACAGTAAACTACAGAGAATCTTATGATATGTACGCATGCAATGGTGTTCTATTTAATCATGAATCACCAAGACGTGGTGAGACGTTTGTAACGAGAAAAATCACACGCGCTGCTGCTAATATTCATTTAGGAAATCAGGAGTGCTTATATCTTGGGAACTTAGATGCGAAACGTGACTGGGGTTACGCAAAAGATTATGTAGAAGGCATGTGGATGATGTTACAACAAGAAGAACCGGATGACTATGTATTGGCAACTGGTGAAACGCATACGGTACGTGAATTTTGTGAGCTCACTTTCAAGCACCTTGGTTATGATCTTGTTTGGAAGGGTGAAGGTGTTGACGAAATTGGATACGATAAGATTTCAGGCAAAACACTAATTAAAATTGATCCACGATACTTCCGTCCAGCAGAAGTTGATCTTCTATGGGGTGATCCAACGAAAGCGGAAACAAAGCTAAGTTGGAAGAGAAAACTGGATTTCGAAGGTTTAGTACAACTTATGGTTGATAGTGATCTTGAAGATCTTGGTGGAAAGAGCGTTAATGTTGAAGCGGGTACAGCGATATGATGAATAAAGATTCTAAAATTTACGTTGCAGGTCATAGAGGACTTGTGGGATCAGCGATAATTAGGAAGCTTAAGAGTGAAGGTTATACAAATATTATTTATAGAACAAGCGATATTTTAGATTTAACAGATCAAAAATCCGTTGAAGAGTTCTTCAGATATGAAGAACCTGAATATGTATTCTTAGCTGCAGCAAAAGTAGGAGGAATTGTAGCGAATAGAGATTATCCAGCAGACTTCATTTATATTAATACAATGATTCAGAATAATGTCATTCATAATGCTTATAAGTTTGGTGTTAAGAAACTCTTATTTTTTAGGGAGCTCTTGTATTTATCCTAAACATTGCCCGCAGCCTATGAAAGAGGAATACTTACTGAGCGGTTTGCTTGAACCAACAAATGAAGCATATGCGATTGCTAAAATAGCAGGCCTTAAGATGTGCCAGTATTACAATAAGCAATATGGAACTAATTTCATTAGTTGCATGCCGACGAACTTATATGGTCCAAATGACAACTTTGACTTGGAAACAAGCCATGTAATGCCTGCGCTGATTCGTAAATTCCATGAAGCGAAAGTTGAAAACAGGCCATTTGTTGAAGTGTGGGGGACTGGTGCACCTAAGCGAGAGTTCCTTTATGTGGATGATATGGCTGATGCATGCGTGTTTCTTATGAATAATTATGATGGTGACACGACAATAAACATTGGAACAGGTGATGAAGTATCAATTGGTGAACTTGCATGTTTAATCAAATCAGTTACTGGTTATGAAGGTAAGGTTGTTTTTGACAATTCTAGGCCGGATGGAACACCAAGAAAATTACTCGATTCAATTCGTCTAAGAGAACTTGGGTGGAAAAGCGATTTCGATTTTACAGAAGCAATAGGAAAAACATATGAATGGTTTTTGAAAGGTGAATGATTTTCAACATTTAATATGCTTATTAAGCTTAAACTGTACGAAGTCGTTAATTAAGTCCCGAGCTAAAATAAAATGCAAACTTGGTTCGTGAAATTGAACGGAGGATCATTCTAATGCAGGTGAAGCAAAAATTGCTATTTATTGTGGAAGCAATGGGAGGAGGAGTGTTCACATATATTGTGGATTTAGCGAATGAGCTTGTTGAAATATTTGATGTGTACATAGCATATTCGACTCGAGCACAGACTCCTGATGATTTCCGATCACATTTTGACAATAGAATAAACTTGATTGAAGTGAAATCATTCACACGATCGGTGGATATTGTGAATGATATGCGATCATACTTAGAAATAAAAAAACTGACTACTAGAGTTCAACCAGATATTGTACACCTACATTCATCAAAGGCAGGGGTACTAGGGCGTTTGGCTTTAAATGGTAGGAAAATCCCACTTTTCTATACGCCTCATGGTTATAGTTTTTTGATGGAGGATTCTGGGGCTTTAAAGCGATTAGTTTATAAAACTATTGAATTACTCTCATCAAAACGGCATTGTATGACTATTTCCTGTAGTAAAGGAGAACACAAAGAAACATTAAGATTAACTAGAAACGCTGCATTTGTGGACAATGGAATTAATATAACTCAGCTAAATATATTAATGGAAGATATAGAATGTGGAAGTAATGAAGAAAGAGATTTTACAGTATTTACATTAGGAAGAATATGCTATCAAAAAAATCCGAAATTATTTAATGAGATTGCTAAAAGTTTACCTCATATCAAATTCGTGTGGATTGGTGATGGTGAACTTAGAACTGAGTTGTCTTCAAGTAATATTAAAGTTACAGGTTGGATTAGTAGAGATGAAGCTTTAAGACAAGCAATAAAGGCAGACGTGTTTTTACTGCCATCATTGTGGGAAGGGTTGCCGATATCACTATTAGAAGCAATGTATATGAGAAAAAAAACTTGTGTTGTTAGCAATGTGATTGGTAATAGAGATGTTATTCTATCCGAAAGAAATGGATATGTCTGTAATACGATAGAGGATTATATTAAAGCAATTGAAGAAGTAAAGAATGAAGACTTGAGCTTTTTTAACAGAGCAAGCATATAGTGATATAGTGGAGAATTATAATACATCGGTAATGGCTGCAAAATATGCAAACTTATACAATGGGAAGATGTGTGAAAATGAATAAAAAATACATTATTATACCAGGCTGTTCTGATTTGAATCGTGGAGACCAAGCATTAGTTTGGGAAACGAAAAGACTCCTAGAGAATAGTGGACACAAAGGTGAGTTTTATCTAACTGCTGAGAAAAATGAACCTGTGAAACAAAGTGAAAATCATGGAATAAATATTATAGTGCCTTTGATGGAACATCCATCAAGAGTTTTTAAGAGTAAAGAGAATATTAGTTATAGCAAGACTTTGAAGGTGAAGTGGGGAATCGTTGCATTATTCGATCTTATATTGAGCACGTTTTACTTAACTAAACTAGGTAGGCGTTTTGTTAGATTGTTTTTTGACAGATGAGAAGAAACGATCGTTAGATACTTTTGTGAATGCTGAAGCTGTTTTCATGAAAGGTGGTGGACTACTCCAGACTTATGGTGGGTTATCTTCTACATATTCAATGTATTTTTGGGTGTTTCATATTATTCTTGCACAGTCCTTGAAGAAAAAAGTATACGTAATGCCAAACTCATTTGGTCCATTTGATGGGCCTTTTGTGAGGAATATTGCACGACGCGCTCTTAAAAAATGCACATTAGTAGCATCAAGAGAATCAATTTCACAAGAGATGATAAAGGACGAATTAAAGATAAAAGTTGAAAATTATCCCGATTTAGCTTTCTTCTTACCAAAATCAGATCTGAACAGGACTGAGTTTTTTAAGAAGTATAATTTGCCCAATGACCGACAGTTAGTTGCGATAACAATGAGACCATTTAGATTTCCTGAGTCTAATACACCGAAAGAAGATTATATAAGATTCAAGAAAGAGATGGCAAAGTTCAGTCAATGGTTGTATAAAAAGGGGTACATGCCTGTGATTATTGAGCACACACTCGCCGTTAATAGTCATGAAAATGATGGAGCTTGTATCAAGGATGTTACTTCAATGTTAGAGAAACATGAGTACTGCATTGTCTCGGATGAAGATTTCAATTGTCATGATTTAAAAAGTGTGTATAGCTTTTGTGACTATATAGTTGGTACACGATTCCACTCTGTAATATTTTCGCTGTCAAGTTGTGTTCCTGGGATTGCGATAACATATGCTGGGAACAAGGGACAAGGGATTATGAGTGATATTGGGTTGAAAGATTACTCAATACCAATTGGTGATGTGCGTTTTAATAGTTTAGTGGACTTGTTTACAGATGTAGTAACAAATAAAGAGCAAGTTGTTGATAAGATAAAAAATTACTTAGAAGAGTCCAATAGAAAATACTCGCAGTTATGCGAAAAGCTAAGATGTGAGGGGTAAGATGGGCAAGAAATTAAAAGTGCTATTAGTAACATCAATGCCTTGGAGAGATGATAATAATATCGGAAACTCATACTCAAATATTTTTAGGGGCCTCGATGAGAATGTTGAATTTGCTCATATATACTGTCGAAGTGGTATGCCACAAAACAAGATATGTAAGAAATACTTTCGAATTGATGAAAGTAAATTAGTAACTAGCCTCTTCAATAATAACTATAAACTAGGGGAGTCGTTTATTTTTGAAGATTCTTTGAATGAGAAAAAAGAAGAATTTTCCTCCACATACAACAAAATGAGAATTTTGAGATGGGAAGTGTTCTTTCTTGCAAGGAATATATTATGGGATTTGGCTGAGTGGAAAAATGAGCAACTAGATTCATTCATTGAAGATTTTGAACCGGATATCGTATTTGGAACATTAACTTATATGCCCAACATTAATAAGATGATGACTTATATTAAGAAGAAGTACAATATACCCTTGGTAGTATATGCTTGGGATGATGTATACTCCTTGAAGCAATTTTCTTTGTCTCCATTTTATTGGTTAAGAAGATTTTCACAGAGAAAATGGATAAAGGCTTGCGTAGCAGAAGCTGACTGCTTATATACCATTACTGATTTGATGAAAAAGGAATATTCACAGTACTTCAATAAGGAGTGTAAGTTACTTTATAAAGGATACTATTTCTACGAGAAGCCAGTACGTTCTCGAGAATGTGATGAAGGAATTGATCTCGTATTCATGGGGAATCTGGGAGCAGGTAGATGGAGGACGTTGGCGAAATTAGTTGAAGTATTACAACGTATCAGTACAAATGAATCAAAAGCGACGTTACGTATATATTCGTTATCACCTATATCAAAGAAAATGGAGAAAATGTTGGCTGTAGATAAGGTGAGTTCTATAATGCCTGTTGTGCCAAATGAAGAAGTTTTATTGACTATGGAAAGTGCGGATATATTAGTTCATGTTGAACCATTAAGTCTAAAAGATAGACTCTTTTATAGACTTTCTTTTTCTACTAAAATTGTGGATTATTTCTATGCAGGAAGATGTATTCTAGGGCTAGGTAAACAGACAGCATCTATGGATTATCTTATTAGAAATGATGCTGGAATTGTAGTTGATGATATAAGGGAGTTGCAAGAAATATTGGGCAATTTACTCAGAGATCCTAAGGCAATTAGAGAGTATGGAAGAAAAGCATGGGAATGCGGGGTGAGAAATCATCAAATTCAAAGCATTCAAAAAAAACTTGCACTCAGATCTTATAAGTATTGTAGATAATCATCAGGCTAAAAAATACGAATGGATAAGATTTCAATGTAAAGTAAAAAAAATTGAGATGATACATAGAAGTATATAAGTCATGCGAATGCATCTCATTTTGGTTAGATTAGTTACATACTTAGTCTAGATAAAATCAGAGAAAGTTTACATTTTAGACTTGTGTCAATATCGTAGATACGCCCTTACTGATGCTGTTACTATTTCTAGCTGTCGTGTTTAATTACTTGTATTAGTTCCAAAATGAGTTTCCTAGCGAATAAAGATGGTTCAGGTTTGATAAAGGATAGTAGTGTGAAGCATCTTAATGAACTTCTACTATATACAATGAAGATGAAAATCTGAACAAGACTGATCAGTATTAAATAATATTGAATGTTGAAATGATGGATAATTTAAAGAATTAAGAACTTTTGTGCTCAATTAAGTATAGATAAACTGAGGTGTTTTATATTATGAAGGTTGTTCAAATTAATACCGTATTCAAAAGAGGTGGAAGCACTGGAAAAATTACAAATGAAATATATGAGGCTGCGCGAGAAGCTGGATTAGAGTCGTTTGTGGCATATGGATATGGAAGTGATTTGAGAAACCATTCAGATATTTATAGAATTGAAAGTGGTTTTGAACTAATTATTAGCAAGTTATCTACTAGAATTTTTGCAAGGCATGGTTTTTATAATGTGAATGAAACTAAGAGACTACTAAAGTGGTTGGATTTAGTTAAACCAGACATCATACATTTGCATAATCTCCATAATCATTACATTAATATAGAAATTTTGTTTAATTACATAAAAATCAATGATATTCCAGTGGTTTGGACATTACATGATTGTTGGTCTTTTACAGGATGGTGTGCTTATTTCGACTATTCGGGATGTGATAAATGGAAAACAAAGTGTAAAAATTGTCCAAGTAAACATGAGTATCCTTACACATGGTTTTTTGATCGGAGTATGGATAATTTTACAAAAAAGAAGAAAGTGTTTTCTAGTGTTAACAAGCTGACTATTGTAACACCGAGTAATTGGCTAGCAGGATTAGTGACAGAATCTTACTTGAGCGAATATGATACACGCGTAATTAACAATGGTATTGACATAAACGTATTCAAACCCACACCTTCAGATATTCGTGTTAAATATAAAATTGGTGCAAAAAAGATGGTTTTAGGCTTGGCTATGAGTATTTCGAAACGCAAAGGTGTAGATTACTGGATTGAGCTTGGAAGAAAATTGAGCAAGGAAGATTTTACTATTGTTATTGTAGGTGTGAGTAAGGAGCAAAGGAAATTGTTTGACTCTTCAGTAATTTGCATTGAACGGACAAGTGATCAACAAGAATTGGCTGCATTTTACTCGGCAGCCGATGTGTTCGTTAATCCTACATTAGAGGATAACTACCCGACAACCAATTTGGAAGCTATTTCATGTGGAACACCAGTCATCACGTTTAATACTGGTGGGAGTCCAGAAAGTGTAGATGAGTACACAGGTGAAGTCGTTGAGCAAAAAACTTACGAAGCGCTATGTGATGCAATTTACCGAGTAACAGAAAAAGGAAAAAAGTTTTATAGTTTGAATTGTAGAACAAAAGCTGAAAGAGAATTTTCAAAGGTGAGTTATACTGGTAATTATATAGAACTATATAAAGAAAAGGTATTGGATAATAAATATGATTAAATCAAAAGAGGATTTGTTGGAATATCTAGAACAAGACGCAAAAATGCTTGATCGTCCGACAAAGCAACCACGTTTGATACATGATGATATGTGGAAGTATCAAATATTAATGCGTAAATGCGAGTATTATACTAATTGTAAGAATTTTGGTATATACAAAATTTGGTTGAAGTTTTTTAAAGTATCGTTATTCAAAAGTAGGCCAGGTTAGAGGATTTGAAATTCCTCTGAATACGTTTGGTCCGGGATTAGCTATAGCCCACTGTGGTTCAATAGTAGTAAATGCATATGCTAGGATAGGTGAGAATTGCCGTATTCACGAAGGAACAACTATCGGCAGTAATGGGTACAAAAGCACTAAAGCACCTCAAATCGGCAATGGTGTTTATATTGCATCAGGTGCAAGGATTATTGGTGATATAAGCATTGAAGACAATGTGGTTATTGCGGCAAATGCTGTTGTGGTTAAGAGCATAACCGAACCCGGAACAACTTGGGGAGGAATACCGGCTAAAAAACTAAGTTCAAATGACAGTAGTAAGTACTTGGTAGAATTAAATTAATAGTAGTTGATTACTCATATTGAATTTCTCTATGACAATGTAAATCTTCAATTTACATGAAATAAATGTGGACAGTTAGCCATTTAAAAGGCATAACATATTCTAGATACTGATACATAGTCATTATTTTGGAGGGCAAATGTATAATTTTAAGATTAAGAAAAGTAGCTTGCTTTTCGCTAGTATTGTGGTATTGCTGCTCCTCGAATATCATTTTTTTTTATTTAATTGAATTCGGAAATGTTGCAAATACAATTTTCAATAGATATTCAAGACTAGGTATTGGTTTGTTGTCTTTTGTAATTTGGACACTATCATTTTCATTTAAGGCACCTAGGTCTATTAATTACTTTTGTAGATACACATTATTGTCATTCACAGCTCTGATAGCTTATAGTTTATATATTTGTGAAGGTCAGTCAATAATCAATGCTCTAGAAGCAACTGCTCATATACTGATTTTTCTATTAATAAAGCCGCTATTTGTAGTTTTTGAAAAGCAAAAAACTACTGAGCGCTTTTTCAAAGTATTAAACATCATTCTTGTAGTTTGGTTCATAGTAATAATTTCCCAAAACCTATTATATCTAAGATCGGGTCAAGTATTACTTAAGAATTACTTTATGAACTCAATCATTTACTTACAGAGTGGTCGATCTAATAATGTACGATTACAGCTGTTGTCATTTGGAAATATTATGATTATTTACAATTATTATAGGTTGCTTATAAGTAAGGGACATGAAAACAAGAGCGAAGTTGGCGTTAGTTTTAAAAGGCTTTTGCTTCTAACTGTAGGTCTATATTGCATGATATTTATTGCTCAAACTAGAGTATATATTATTGCAGTTCTGGGAGCGGTCACTATGCTTTCACTCTATGATGCAGGAAAATCTCGAAAGCTTCTAATATACATAGGAATCATTCTATTAGCTGTGATTTCACTGAGTATTACTGGTGTTCTTGATAACTTTTGGGGGACATTTTCAACAGATAGCAGTAACTCATTAGCGTACAGTACGTACTATCGACTTTACGAGTATAAAGAATGTATGCGATATTTTGGGGATAGCCCATTCATTGGCAAAGGATTATTCATATCACGATATTACACTGACAGATATGCTTCGGATTCGCTCTATGGTTCTGTTATTTGGGCAAATGATGTTGGTGTAGTGGGGATTTTAGGAAGCTCGGGAATTGTTGGATTGGTTTTATGGCTTTGGCCTTTAATAAGATTAATTAAGCAATTCAAGTATTTATCATTAAAAGGAAAGAGAGAAAGTAGTCTAATATTTGGTTTTATTGTTTACATTCTAGTGATTTCTGTGACTATTATTGTCATCGATTACGATAAAATTTTTGGGTATGCTGCAATAATTGCCTGCTCAGAATACTTTGTAAGTCGCACTCAAAGTGAGGAAACTAGTGTAGAGGAGGCAGATGGTTTTGGATGTATTAATTCAATATCTCGGTACTAAAGAAGCAGGCCCTGTCTTTACGTTTGGTATGGCAAAAGGACTGAAAGATAATGGCGTAAACGTAAAAGTTGTTCTATCTGACAGAATAGAGAACTATGATTTATGGATTGAAGAGTTTGGAGAAGAGAATATATCATTTATCAGAGCTACTCCGAAAAAGAAAAAAGTACTTTCAACAACACTCCTATTTCTTAGTGATTGCTTGAACATTAAGAAAAAGTATTCTTCTATTGAATTTGACTTTGTCATAAGGACTTTTATTCATCCCTTTGATGAGGTAATATCCAAATTTGTGAAAAGAAGAAGAACTATGAACGTTTGTCATGATCCCATCCCTCACTCTAGCATGGATAAAAGACTTGCTAAAAAGTATATGAGTCAAATTAAGAATTCTGATGAGCTGATCGTTCTTACAAAATCCTTTAAAAAAGTAATTAAAGAGAAATATAACAAGAGTGAAGACAATATCTATTATATGCGTCATGGATTGATGAGTTATCCGCAACATGATGCGATTCCATCAAATAGAAGTGCTAATTTTCTTTTTTTTGGACGCATAGATGGTTATAAAGGGCTCCATATACTTTCAAAAGCATACTCCAAGCTAATCGAAAATCACAAAAATGTATCTTTAGTAGTAGCTGGAAGCGGTGATTTTTCAAGTTACAGAGATGAATTTGATGCTCTTGAAAATACCAAAGTTGTGAATAGGTATATTAGAGACGATGAAATCTCCTCTTTGTTTGGAAAGGAAAGAACTGTAGTTGTCTTACCATATATAGATGCTACACAGTCTGGTGTTATTCCAATTGCTTTTGAGTTTGGTACACCAGTAATTGCATCGAATACGGGTGGATTGAAAGAACAACTTTTAGATGGCAGTGTAGGTTTAATCTTTGAAGTAGGATCATCAGACGATTTGTACGAGAAGATGAGATCATTCGTAACTGAAGTTGACTCTTATGAACAACAGCGCATGCAAATGTTTGATGGGATGAGATATTTAGAGTGGAGTTATGTGACTAAAGAATTACTATTACAATTGGAGAATTGATTAATGAAGAAGTCTAAACTGTATCGAATTTTACTCGAATTATATGTAGATACTGAGTTTATTTTCCTTAACTACATTGTTAACCATATTCCTTGTTGGCACATTCGTAAGTTCTTTTATATGCTAGTCGGAATGAAAATTGGGAAGAATTCTCGAGTGTATATGGGAACAAAGGTTATCAGACCAAAAAAAATCATAATAGGCGAAAATTGTATTATTAACGAAAATTGCTTTTTAGATGGCCGTGGCGGTCTTAAAATTGGAAATAACGTTTCAATTTCAATTTTTACAGTGATTATTACTGCAAGCCATGATAAGAATTCAAATGAATTTGAATATTGGGAACATCCAGTTACGTTAGAGGACTGTGTATGGACTGGTGCAAGATCGTTAATTTTGGATGGTTCATATTTAGAAGAACGATCAGTAATTGGAGCGGGCAGTGTATTTAAAGGCCATGCAGATTCAAATGGAATATATTTTGGAGTTCCAGCAAGAAAAAGTGGTGAAAGAACATTGACTGAGAATTACACACTTGATTTTCAACCTTTTTTTTAGATAATAGCAGGAGGGTGCGAAATGAGTAACTATAAGGATTACTCTGTTGTTGCAACAACGTTTAATGATTCGAAAGAAATGGATACATATCTAAATAGTATATGTTCCCAATCGCTAAAACCAATTGAGATAGTTATCGCAGATGGTGGTTCAAAAGATGACACTGTAGCAATTATTGAGGCTTATAAATCAAAAACAGATATTCCTATTAGAGTTTTGGGTGGAAGGCGTTTGAATATTGCAGAGGGTTATAATGAAGCTATTAGAGCTGCTAAAGCACCTGTCATTGGTGTTACCGGGGTTGGTAATATTTATGAGGTTGCTTTTTTTTGAGAAACTACTTAATTCTTTGAATAGGGAAAATGTTGATATGACTTACTCCTTGCTTAGGGGCCAAGAAAATAGTGAATTTGCTATGTTATATAATAAGGCTCTTTTACATGGGGAGAGGGGCTTAAAGTTATCAATTCCTTCTAATCGCGGTGCAATTGTAAAAAAAATGTGTATTTGATGAGATTGGGTATTTTTATGAGAGATTTATATATGCTGGTGAAGATGCGGAGTTCTATTACCTAGCATTAAAAAAAGGATTTACAACTTTCTGTGATGAATCTGCTGTTATGAACTGGGATACACCTAGAACTATGAAAGCGTTGAAGAAACAAATGGAGAATTATACAATTGGGAATATTCAAATCGATGGATTCTCTGGAATGATGAAAAATATGAGATTCCAGTTAAGAAATCTTATTGCATTCGTGACGACAACTGCAGGAATGGTTGGAATGCTGGTATCAAAACATTATATTGTGACAATGGCTCTCATTGTATTTTGGATGGCATATCTTGCGAGGAGGGCACACAAGGTTGGCATAAGTGCTTTCAGGGTTCAAATTTTTAATTCATATGGGCCGTTCATATATATGTTTAGGCATCGTAGGTATTTTGATAATGAGTACAAGGTCATTCGGTATAAGTAATATTATATGAGGGGTAATCAGAATGAAATATTTAATATTAGGTGCGGGTCCTGCAGGGTTGACATTAGCAAATAAGTTAAAGCAACAGGGGCAAAATAGTTTTTTTACTATTAGAACGTGAATCTGTTGCTGGAGGTCTTTGTCGTTCACAGGACGTGGATGGAGCGCCGTTTGATATTGGTGGAGGACATTTTCTCGATGTGCGTCGCCAGCATGTAAATGAATTCTTGTTTGATTTTATGCCAGAAGACGAGTGGGATAAATATAACCGTGATAGTAGAATTATTGTTAATGAAAACATTGTAACTCATCCGATTGAAGCGAATATTTGGCAGATGAAAACTAATGCTCAAGTAGAGTATCTAAAATCGATTGCTGTTGCGGGATGTAATCAAGGGGTTCGGATGCCAAAAGACTTTGTAGAGTGGATTTACTGGAAACTTGGGCATAAGATTGCAGAAGATTACATGATTCCATATAACAAAAAAATGTTCAGTAAAGAGTTTAAGCAACTTGGAACATATTGGCTAGAAAAATTACCAAATGTAAGTTTTGAAGAGACTTTACTCTCTTGTCTCAATAAGAGAGCATACGGAAAACAACCAGGACATGCTCAGTTTTATTATCCTAAAAAGTTTGGTTATGGAGAGTTATGGCTTCGTATGGCAGAGGCCATTAAGGATAACATTGAATATAATAAAGTTGTGAGTGGAATTGACTTCATAACAAAGACTGTTACTACAGTTAACGGAGAAAAATATCAAGCTGATACGATTATAACAACAATCCCGTGGATGGAGTTTGATGAAATTGTAGGAATGCCAGAGGAAATAAGATCGTCTATTAATGATCTAAGGTTTAATTCAATTCAGACTGAGTACTTTCCTGAACGAGTAGATACTGATGCGCAATGGATTTACTACCCAGATCTTAAAATTCCTTATCATAGAGTACTCGTACGCCATAATTTTTGTCCAAATAGTAAAGGTTATTGGACGGAGACAAATAGTGAACGGGTTGTAAACGAAGCAACTAATGACAACTTTAAGTATTTGAATCAATATGCCTATCCACTCAATACAATAAAAAAAACCAGAGATTATGCAAAAATTGCTAGAATGGAGTGAACAACAAGGGGTTTATGGCTTGGGACGTTGGGGTGAACATCAACAATACAATTCAGATGTGACAGTTGATAAAGCAATGAACATGGCTGATATGTTTGAAGTGAAATAGCTATTCTCTTTGAGAGGAAGAAAACTTAGTGGAAGCTATAAAAGAGAAATCATTAAAAACCAATATGGTGCTTAACGGAATTAAAGGATTGATGAGCATAGTTTTTCCATTAATTTCTTTTCCGTATATTTCCAAGGTTCTGGGTGTGGATAACTTAGGAAGATATAATTTCGCTAACTCAATCATTAGTTATTTTATTCTAATGGCAGGCCTTGGTGTATCTACTTATGCTATTCGTGAAGGTAGTAAACTTCGGGATGATGTAGATAAATTCAACGTCTTTGCAAACGAGATATTCACAATTAGTGTTCTTTCTACAGCAGCATCCTATTTACTATTATTCATTTGCATGATTCTAGTGCCAAAGTTCCATGAATATACTAGTCTTCTAGTTATCTTATCATTGCAGGTAGGGTTTAGGACAATTGGTATCGAGTGGATCTATTCAATTTTTGAAGATTACGCATATATTACTGTAAGAAGCATATTGTTTCAGTTTATATCACTATTATTGATGTTTGTAATGATTCGCACACCGAACGATGTGAATGCATATGCAATGATTACTGTAATATCCAGTGTTGGCGCAAATTTGTTGAATTATATTCATGCAAGGAAAACCTGTAAAGTAGAAATTACTACAAAAGTTCAATGGAAGAAGCATATTAAACCTATTATGGTTCTTTTTTATGATGTCTGTGACTGTCACAATATATGTTAGCTCCGATACGACAATTTTAGGATTTATGACATCAGACTACAATGTTGGCTTATATGCAGTTTCGGCAAAAATATACTCAATAGTTAAAGTTTTACTATCGTCTGTCTTAATTGTATCTATACCGCGTCTTTCAAAGCATTTGGGCAATGATGAAATAATTCAATTTAACTCTGTTGCAAAAGAAATATACGAGACCTTGCTGACGGTGTTACTTCCAACAATTGTTGGAATAATTATCCTACGGAATGATATTATATTGATTATTTCGAGTGAGGAATACATTGAAGCCACTTCATCGTTGGCTATGTTGAGTATTGCATTATTCTTCTGTTTAGGTGCTTGGTTTTGGGGGCAGTGTATATTAATACCACATATGAAAGAGCATATAGTTTTTAGAGTTACAATAGTGAGTGCTGTTCTCAACATCATGTTCAATTTCATGTTAATTCCATTTTGGGCTGAGAACGCAGCAGCTTTTACAACAGTTTTAGCAGAAGGAGTGACTTTTTTTTTGGTGCAGTTATCAAGGGAAGATGTTAACCGATATTGGTTCCGTGAAATTATTAGGTTCGAAAGTGGCGATTGGTTGTGTTTTGATTGCAGGTACTGCATATGGACTTAAGTTTCTAGGGTTGAGTAATTCGATCTATATAGTTCTTACTATAGTAGCTTCTTTTTTGCTGTATGGAGGAAGTCAGATTATTTTGAAGAACAGTGTGATTTATTCGCTATTCAAACGACTTCATAAAGTTAGACGTTAATTGTGGTTTATTCGCACTTATGATAGCACATGTATTTGATCAATACTCGAAATTTAATGACTCAGGTTAAACGCCTTTCGTGAATGGCAATTCGCTCCAAAGTTCATATCTCAGTTCTTTTTCATGAAACAATAAGTAAAAAGAACTAAATGAGGTGTGAACATGTATCCTTTCAAATTTGAATCAATCTATATTGATAAAATATGGGGTGGTAGGACTCTTAGCGAGTTCAAGCCAAACGTTCCAGAAGGGCTCATTGGAGAGTCCTGGGATATATCAACTCACCCAACTGGGGTGAGTTATATTAAGAATGGTAATTTTAGTGGGCAAGATTTCAGAAGGATTATTGAATCTAAAAAAGAAAGCTTACTTGGAAGCAAAAGTTCAGTGGAGTTTCCATTACTTGTGAAAATGATCAGTGCAGCAAGCGACCTTTCTGTACAAGTGCATCCCAATGATGTCTATGCGCTTAGAAACGAAGATACACTTGGAAAAACAGAAGCTTGGTATATTTTAGAAGCGGTGCAAGATGCTCACATTATTCTAGGTGCTAAAGACTGCACGAAAGATGAGTTTTCTGAGGCAATTAAATCAGGTTCTGTACTTGATATAGTTAATAGGATACCTGTACGTACTGGGGAACTCTATTTCGTAGAAGCTGGACTTATACATGCCATTGGTAAAGGTATAACCTTACTTGAAATACAACAGAGCTCTGATGTTACATATAGGGTCTTCGATTATGATCGAGGGAGAGATCTGCATATTAATCAAGCACTGGATGTTATTGATTTTAGTAAAACGGGTAGACGCTCAATTGGAGATGCATACTTTGATGAAGATACTCTAAAGATCAACTTCATAAGGAGTCAGTTCTTCAACATTGATAAGCTCTATATTACAGACAAATATATTTCAAAAAAGTAATCCAGCTAGCTTTAGAATACTAACATGCGTTGAAGGTAGCGGAAAGATTTTCTCTGAGATGCATACGGACACTCTGAGAAAAGGAGAAAGTGTTCTAATTCCTGCTAGCATGGGCGCATTCGCAATCGAGGGTCAGTTAGATCTACTCGATACATGGATCGATTAATTTGTTGAAAATAGATAAAGACCTAATAGAAGCAAAATTGAAACAATACTAGATAAAACTACTAGCCCTCTCTTTGTGAGAGGGTAATCTTCTTTTTTGGCCGTTATAGTAACGAAAATCGTTGAAAAAACAGCCAGTGAAATACTTGTTCCAATAAGCATTAAACCAAGGCTCATAACAGTTCCTTTCGGGTATTTAAAACCATTTCGTGGTTGAACGCATCATCTTAATTTTCATTATATTGTAAGAAGCTATAATGAGCCTAGTTTGAATACGTTTGTTATAAAGATTATTACTAAATTAAAAGGTATAGTTTAGTTCAGAATGAAAAGAGCTAGACCAATTGCGCATGGGATTATGAGTACACTGATGAAAATAGCAATTTGCTGCTTTTCTTTCTTGTTAAGAAGTGCATCGACTTCTACATACTTTCCTTTATTTTTTTTACGAAGGCGCAGAGCCTTTTTTTTAATGTACGTGATAATTTCGGCATATTGAATGTCCTTTCTGTAAACTGACAACATTAAAATTTTAACAGATAAACAATGGTCATTCAATAATTGTCTTTAGCAAGCGCCAAAGGGAATAATGGGAGGCAAGTTAATGAGCAATAATAGGGATGTAATTGATCTACGTGATGTATATTACATGATCATGAACAAACTGTCATTACTGATGGTAGTGACACTTCTTTCAGCGGCAGTAAGTGGACTTGTTAGTGTCTATTTCATTACGCCTGAATATGAGACATTTACAACACTTATGCTAGGAAAACCAGCTGATTACGAAGAAAACAGTCAATACACGTATCAAGATGTACTTACTAACCAAAAACTTATTGGGACGTATGCAGAAATTGCTAAATCAAAAGTTGTCATGGATCAAGTTCTTGAGAATCTTGACTTAACACATTCAACTTCAGACCTTCGTAAAATGATGAGTGTTACGCTTCTGAATAACACAGAAGTTATCAAAATTACAGTAAAATCAACAAAGCCTGAAGAAGCGCAGGTCATTACAAATGAGATAGCCAAAGTTTTTTTTATGGACAATGTGTCTAGAATTATGCAGATAAACAATGTCCAAGTTATTGACAAAGCAACACTACCTGAATATCCGGTTGGTCCAAAGGTGAAGTTCAATATTGCTATTGCGAGTACGCTTGGCCTAATAATTAGTGTCATTGTTATAATCTTGATTGAAGCTCTAGACCAAACAATCAAAGTACCAGAGGACATTGAAAAAAAATCGCTTGGAATCCCAGTGATTGGTATGATTCCAGAATATATAAAATAGGAGGCCAAGCCATGAATCGTAGACTTTATATATCAGAAAATCCAAAGTCGCCTGTGGCAGAAGCCTACAGAACACTTCGAACGAATCTTCAGTTTTCAAATATTGACGGAAATTTAAAACGTATTGCAGTCACGTCACCTGGTGCAGGTGCAGGAAAAAGTACAACATCGGCAAATTTAGCTTTAGCACTTGCTAAGAGTGACAAGAAAGTTTGCCTTATTGATATTGATTTACGTAAACCAAGACAACATGAAATTTTTGACGTTTCAAATCGGTTTGGTTTGACAAATGCCTTACTTGACACAAAGGACATTACCAAACACTTAAAACGTACAGCATATGAAAATCTTCAACTCATGACAACTGGTCCAATACCACCGAATCCATCAGAATTAATTGGATCAAAAGCAATGGACGCAGTTATAGAAGCACTTGAAAAAGAGTTTGACATTATCATATTCGACACACCACCTGTTGGCATGGTGACAGATGCTGCTGTTCTTGCGCCAAAAATGAATGGCATTATGCTTGTTTGTGCAGCAGGAGAAACTGACATAAAGGGTGCCGAGTATGCAAAAAGGCTCCTAGACAATGTAGGTGCTAGAATACTTGGAGTTGTGTTAAATAAAATACCTGTACATCAAGGTGGTTATTACAAATACCACTACAACTCATATTATTCAGGATATTATGAAGATCAGCCTAAAGAGAAGAAAGGGCTCTCAAATTTATTTGGACTGTTTAAGAGAAAGCAGGTGAGCGCATTTGATTGATATGCATAGCCATATTCTCTACAGAATTGATGACGGTTCAGCGTCTTATGATATGAGTTGTCAAATGATTGATGACGCTGTTGATGCAGGTATTACACATATGTTTGCAACATCACATTTTATACCACATGACAATGACTATACCATTAATGATCTTGAAAATAGATTAGAAAAACTAAGAGATTACATTGCTAAGAATAAATATAAGTTCGAAATTGTTTTAGGGCATGAAATTTTAATTGACCATATGCTCCTACAACATATTGAAGAAGGCCGTGCTCTAACACTGGGAAATAGCAAGTACTTACTGATAGAATTTCCCATGTACGATATACCAGTGTATACAGAACATATACTTCATGAATTAGAAATAGCAGATTATAAACCAATAATTGCACACCCAGAGAGAAATAAAAAAAATCATTGAAGATCCCAATAGATTATTCGATTTATTGGAAAAAGGGGCTTTTGCCCAATTAAATTTAAAGAGCTTAACAGGAAAATTTGGAAAAGAAGCTCAAGTTACGGCAGAAATACTTTTACGTCATGATATGTACCATTTTGTTGGTTCAGATGTTCACAAACCCACAAAGGAAAAACATTTTATGGGTAGAGAGAAGAACCGACTTAGAGAGCTTGTGAATGGGAGTGTGTTCGATGCACTTACTGAAGCAAACCCATATGCAGTAATTATTGACTCCAAAACTATTACCTCGAGTCATAGAAAGTATATTCCACAAACCTTCATTCAACAGATGTTTGGTAGGTTAAGGAGGGTGTCAGCATGAAACGGTGGCTAAAGATAGTCTTAATATCAATAGTCATTATTGCAGTTGGACTTGTTGGGGCATTCTTGTATGTAGACTATAAGGTCACGCAAGCAATGGTGAATATGGCAAAAAAGCAAGATGAAATGACGAAAAAAGATGAAACTCCAAAGGAAATAGATTTACCTCATGAAAGCATCCCAACTGGATCAATTGAGACTGTTGCCAACCCGCCTCAAGAACAAGAAGTAAATACTGAAAAAGCCCCCAATATGGTAAATGAAGAAATGAACGATAAGGATATCATGGTAAACACTTCTGAGCAGACTGACCAAGCTGACACAAACAGCAGCTCTAATAGCGAGAGTATGAACGAATCTGTAAGTGTTGAAGCGAAAGAGGTAGTCGCGCAAAAACAGACAGTGACTCCTGATGAAGTAGAAGTGAAAGTTAAAGAAGAAGAAGACGTCACTGAGGTAGATTCAGATGACTTAAGTGTAGATTCTGATATTTCTCAAGCAGGAAGTGCACAGTCTAGTAATACAGATGTAGAAGAAGATAAACCATCGGCTGAAGAAGTTTCTGAAGATGTTTCTTTTGCGGAGAAAGCAAAAGCCTATGATTTAGCAATGAGTAAATTAACAGGCGATCAAGTAAATCGTTTGTATGAAATGGCATCGGGTGGATTCACTCAAGAAGAAAAGGAAGAAGCGAAATCTATGTTCTATGCAAATTTCACGGCAGAAGAACAGAAGTGGATCATGGAGATGTATAGAAAGTATTACTAAGTATGGAGGAAGTTATGCAAAAAAAAATGGATTGCTGCCTGTCTGGCGATTGCTTTAATTGCAATGCCTATTTCAGGTTTTGCTGAGGACAATAGTTTAGATGACAATTATATAGACGCTATGTTTGGAAAGTTGTCAAAGTTAAATGACGAAAAGAAGGATATGTACAGCTTTGGCCTCAAACTAAAACTTCGTGATAAGGAAATAGACAACTTTGAGAATAATTGGAAAACAGAATTAAAAGAACACCAAGTTAAGGCACTCTATGACTTAGGATTGACTGATAGTACCATTGAAGCAAATATTTCAAAATTGAAAAATTGGACAGAGAGTGATAGGCATAAACTTGTCAATTATGCTAAAAATGATGAGCAAGAAAATGTAGAGGCTCTAAATAACTCATATGGTGAAAGTGCTAAAGACCAAGAGAGTGATTCAAAGTCAAGCTCCTCGGGAGGCAATGAAGGTGGCGGTTCGTCTAAAGTTGGTCAGGTAGAAACGAAAGAGGAAGTTCAAGAAGAATCTGTACCGCAAGGTGTAATTCCTAAGAGCGATCAGTTGGTTTTAAATGGAATCCGAGTAAACAAACTTGAGGCAATTCCAGGAATAAATGCTGAGCATTTGTTAGATTTACAAGGTCATTGGTCTTCAGAGTATGTAGAGTTTTTTGTGAAAAGTGGGATAGTAAAAGGTCGATCTGATAATCGATTTGAGCCAGATGAATCAATTACTAAGGCTGAAATTGTTACAATGATAGCGAAAACAGTGATACAGGACCCAACTAAAATTAGTACAAATGAAATAATTTATTCCGATGTAGAAGAATCAGATTGGTATGTAGAGTACTTCAGTCAACTTGAAAGTATAGGCATTAATCTAGCGGATGAGTCAAAAGCTGTGGATGCGAATGGAACCCCTGCGAGACAGGAAATTGTAAAACTCTTTATGGATACCATTAGTGCACTTGACATATCTATAGATGAGAGCATTCCGAGTGTTTTAGAAGTTTTTTCAGATGCTAATCAAATTAAACCGAAGAATTTTAATGCAATGCAAGATGCAGTCGCATTGGGATTAATAAAAGGAATGGGTGACGGCAGTCTTGCTCCTAATGACAAAGTGACACGAGGTCAAATTGCGGTCATGCTTAAACATTTCCATGAGTATATCATATCAAAATTAGAGGAGGCAAAAGCATGAGTATGAAAAAACGAATGATTTGTCTAAGCATGGCAGGATTACTAGCTCTTAGTGGCCCAGCTCCGATGTTTGGACAAAGCACATCGTCAGAGCTATTTGATAGTTTTATTAAAAACTATGGTTCGATGATGAAGGGGGAAGACAGAGACACGTATATGTTTGCAATGTATGATGTCTTTAGAGAACTATCAAGCACTAATTTCCAAAATCTTATCAAAATAACGATTGACACTGAATTGTCTACCGAAGACTTTGATAAGTTGAAGTTTTATGAGTTTGGTAAGAACAGTGACGAGATTTCAAAAAAAAATCCATGAGATTTATCAAGCTATGATTGTAGAAGTTCCTACGACAGGTACCGAGTTTACAGCTTTGGTTAATAAGGCAAACGAAGCTAAAAAAAAATGGGAATCCTCTAAAACCAGGTGACAAGGATTATAATGTTTTTGTTGCGCTTTATTTAGATGGTTCTGATGAACAGTTTAGTGACTCTGAGACTTATTATGATGGTATTTATAATGTTTGCTATGATGTTTATAATCTGTTCCCAGACAAATTTAGAGATGAAATCTATTCGTGGACAGTAAATACAGATCCTAAAATAGATCAACTACAAATTTTTAAAGTTTTATATGATGATCTATATGATGAAAAAATTGCAACACCATACTTCTATAATTATTTGAATAATAACAACGACTATAGACGTTACGAGCTTAAAATTGATAGTGCGTCTAAAGATTCCGTAATTGCTGAGATTCAAAGCATTGCAGGTGAAAACGCTTCAGATGAGACTATAAAAGAAGTTGTTGAAGTCTATACATCTGTATTAAATATTTTATTTGACACTATCGAAGCAGAACTAAACTTAAATAAAGTAAGTGCAAATGCGCCAACGGGAGATGTTAATAAGCAGGCAGTTATGTTGCTTACGGAAATGGGCCTGATGAATTCAGAGGTAGCTAAGTATACTGAACCATCGAAAAGTAAGAAAGACGATGATGACGACGATGATCGTCCATCACGTGGTGGTGGCTCTTCTGGTGGATCAAATAACAATACGAACAATAATAATAATACCAACGACAATGAAACAATCGATGTAGATAAAGAAGACGTACCTCAAGGCCCAGCTGACACAACTAAAAAGTACGAATCTGAAAAATTAGATGCAGCTAAAGATCTAATGTCAGGTTTAGACAAGCAAACAGCATCAAAAGCTGCGGATTCTATTAAAGACCTTACACTTGACCTTGCAAAAGAAATGAATGCTAATAATGTGAACGGTTACGAAGCTGCTCAAGTTGCTGAAACTGTGACAGAACTTGTTGAAGAACTTCTTAAAAAGCCTGAACTAACGGCAGAAGAGGCTCAATCAGTTGTTAAGTCTACAATCGAAACAACTCTAAAAAATGCTGTTGCAAGAGACCTTGAAGGTGCAAATACAGTAAACATGAACAAAAAAGCTATTGCTATGGTTGAAGCTGTTGTTAAAAAAGCTGGCCAAGTAAAGACTGAAACAAATGATGTTGTTCTTTCAGCAGATGCGGTTAAAGACGCACTAGCGAATGCAACGAAGGCTGTTACAGAGCTGAAAGCAACACTTGTTGAAAGTGGCATGACACAAGCGGCTTCTGTAATAAAGCCAATTGTAAGTATTGAACTTGCAGCATCAACAGATCTACAAGAAGTTGAAATTACCCCCGAAACCCTCGAGGCTCTTACAGCTTCAAGTGCTGAAGTAGAAATCAACCTTGGTAGCATGAAGTTTAAGGTTCCGGCAGACCTACTTGCGAGTTATGCGAAGTCTGGTATGACTCTAGAAAGTGACATTCTTGATGCAACTGAAACTGCAGAAATTAAAGCTGCTGAAGCGGTAGACGGATTAGATATTGATGTTGTTTCAGAGGTTTACGATATTGAATTCAAAGCTGGATCGGCGGATGCTGAGTTTGACGCTGTGAAACCTAAGCTTTCAATCGATGTTGCGAACCTAGTTGAAGTGTTAAAGGTAGATGCTCACAAGTTAAGTGTATTCGTTTATGACGAAGAAGCTGGTGCATGGGAACACGTACCTACAAAGATTGAAGACGGTGTTGCTGAGTTTGAAGCGCCTCACTTTAGTAAGTATGCAGTTCTAAAGTCAAATGTTGAATTTGATGATGTAGACGGTCACTGGGCTCAGGAAACAATTGAAATGATGACAGCAAACAAAATTACTGATGGTCGTAGTGAAACTACATTTGAACCAGACGCTGAAATCACACGTGCTGAGTTTGCTGCATATCTTGTGAATATGGTCGGTCTTGACGGTGAAGTGCGTGGTAACTTTACGGACATTCCTGTTGACGCTTGGTACTACGATCAAGTTGCTCTTGCTGGTATTCATGGACTTGTAAGTGGCGTTGGCAATGGAAACTTTGCTCCAGATGCTACTGTTTCTCGTCAAGATATGGCAGTAATGATTTCTAAAGCTTACAAGCTTATGAATGGTACAGATATGACAGGTAATGCGTCTGCATTTGGCGATAGCATTTTGATTGCTGATTATGCTTACGATGCAGTGTCTGCTTCTAGATACCATGACATCATTGGTGGTTTCTCAGATGGATCATTCAGACCTTCTAAGACAGCAACTAGAGCGGAAGCTGCTCAAATGCTAAGAAACCTATTTGAAAAATAAGCTTTTTTTTAATAAGTTGATTTGATTAATTGATAAAAAAGGTGAAAGGGTCTGCAATTGCAGACCCTTTTATAAACAGGAGGGAATATGAGAAGAGTAGCACTTATAATGGCAGGCGGATCGGGAACACGCTTTTGGCCTATGAGCAGAAAAAGTAGACCAAAGCAGTATCTAAATCTAACTGGTGAAGATACACTTCTTAATGATACAATTTCTCGACTTCATGGAATTTTTGACATACAAGACATTTTTATAATTACAAATGCAGATCAAAAAAGACGTTTTAGTAGAAACCCTACCAGAGTCGTTTAACATTGATAATGTTATTTTTGAACCTGCCATGCGAAATACATCTGCGGCAATCGGATATGCAACTATTGCTCTTGAAAAGAAGTATGGGCCATGTCTAATATCGGTGTTCCCAGCAGACCACCATATTTCGGATAATAACATGTTTCATGAAACTGTAATGACAGGCATTAAAGCTGCTGAAAATGAAGACATTCTAGTAACATATGGTCTTCAGCCAACCTATCCTGCAACTGGGTATGGATACATTAATATGACTTCAGATCAAATGGTTGAAGGTGTTGGAGTGGTAAAAGAGTTTGTTGAAAAACCTGATTTAGAGACTGCAAAATCATATTTAGAGGATGGTAACTATTTCTGGAACAGTGGTATGTTCACATGGAAGAGTGATGTGATCTTAAGCGAACTCAAAAATCATCTTCCGGATTTATATAGTAAGCTTGAGGTGATCAAAGCCGATTTCACAAATGAAACTGTAGACAGTGAGTATTCATTAATGGAGAAAGTATCTGTAGATTATGGTATTCTTGAAAGATCAGATCGAGTTCAGGTGGTTCCATCAGCTTTCCCGTGGAATGATGTAGGAACGTTTGAGGCACTTGATTCCATTAGAGAGACTGATGAGAGTGGAAACATAATCGAAGGCAGTGCATTGGCGCTAGATAGCAAAAACACAACAATTCTAGGGAAATCAAAACTAATCGCTGCAGTTGGTCTTGAAGACTTGATTATTATTGAAGAAGATGATGCCATACTTGTTTTACCCAAGAGTAGAGCACAAGATGTTAAATCTATAGTGGAAGAATTAAAAGCCAAGAAAATGAATGCATATTTATAGGGCGCTCTATATTAATTATAAGAATTATAAAACTAAAAAAGTAAGAATGAATAATAGCAACAAATAGTATCAACAATAAACCCAGTACATAAGGAGCACGCCTCTTAATGTACTGGGTTATTT